>ERZ1740056.187-NODE-187-length-10408-cov-7.054284_pt1 | contig 10408 bp, 9 predicted proteins | sample MGYA00581746_ERZ1740056 | MGnify/ENA primary metagenome ERZ1740056 (study PRJEB43018, sample SAMN04849745) | marine metagenome | isolation source: floating plastic debris | place: Pacific Ocean | collected 2008-09-01 | study: EMG produced TPA metagenomics assembly...
CTACATACACGCAGTCTACTAGCTAACACTCTACCCTTCCACAGTGGTCCTATTAGAAAAAACTTCACTTGTTCTGCTATTGCTTGCACTTGCTGGATAAATTTAATGAGTGAATGATTGATTGAGACATCAAGTCATCAAGGATTAGCTGGAGGTTGAGTCAAAGCGGTCAAAGAGGTGAGGAATAACTAGTAATTAGTATCTGAGCCCAAAGCCACGATTGGTTGTGACCAAACCAGTCCCTCCTGATGAGGTTAAAAATTTTAATTAGAATAAATAAATAATAAATAAATGACTTATAAATCGAGGAGTGTGTGTCAGATACATTGAAGGACAAGTACAAGTAGTAGAGGAAGGAGCTAAGTTTAGTCAAAAATATATGGGCTTTATATATTAATGTAATTTTAATGTAAGTAGGTGTAGTTAGACTGACTCTCAGGATGGGCTGAGAGTATGTGTAGGCCTAGGGTGCAGTAGGAAGTCTAAAAGTGTGTTTGGCGATAGTTAAATAATAACAGGTCAAGTTAAAGTGGGACTTGGTGAGGTTAATGCGTGACTGGCGGCTCCCTTAGTTTTTACATGACAATTTGAGCAGTATGTGGAGTGACGATGGTCAGTGAAAAAATTATATGTTGGGCCTATGGTATTAAGATTACCTTAGTTGATTGCAAAGTGTAGTAGTATATTAGACTATGGGTAGGCCTAGTTTTCTGTGTCGTTTGACATATGTTGTCAAATTTTCTCAACCATAAAAATGGGCAGTTGCGGGTAGTATTATTTCTTATTCACTTACAAAGGAGAGCCTCAGAAATGAATAAGTGGTTATAGTGGGGTTATGGAGGGAAAGTAAGAACATGATGGAGTTATTGTAGTGCAGATCGACCTTTGTAGCGCATGCAGTGGTCATTGTTGACATATGTTTCATGTCTATGGATTGAGATGATGAATCTTTTGTACAATCCTGTTTGTACAGGGTCATATCAACAAATTCCATGTGTTACTTTGATGGTAAAAATATATTGAAATTGATGTCTGTTGTTTTCTTACCTAAAACTGGAACCAATGGACTTCCCTTATAAAATTTATGACTGAATCTGAAGCGTATCTGATGGATTTTAAACCAGAGTAAGGCTTAGATGGTTTATGCGAGGAGTGCTCCTTGGTCTCTGTAGCAGCTCATTTTTCAAGCTCAATCGAAAGCAGGATATTTTTTCACAATTCGCAAATATTCTACAATAATCATTCTGCGATGACATTATTTTGAACAAGTTTTCAATCTTTTCCAACCTCGCTTTACACATTCGTTTGAGATGATTATATAATGTAGGCCCTTACAATATACAGGTAGTTTAAATTTGATATATTCAGTGTACTTCCTACTCATTACCCTTTATTCAATATTTTTGTGATGTCATTGAATTCCTCAAAATTCACATTTTGCTCAATCAGGGATCCATGGCTCAATCCCATCTGATATTTGTTATGCAATAATCTGAATTTGGCATTTTTACTGCATAAATGGGATGGTCGAAAGCAGTATTTGTTGTTAAATTTGTAGCCAAGCGATCCAGGGTGCATTCCGTAAAATGTCTAGTGGGAGAATATACACAGATCAGTCATCATTTTCTTCGGGGTTTTCTGCCTCACTGTCTCCTCTCTGGAATAAACTTGTAATTTGCTTGAGCTCATGGTAAATTTAATAATACAGACAAGCTGTATACATGTACAAACGTTAGCATCCCTTTGATCAATGTTGCTGCTTCTGCCAGTTTTAACAACATGACAGGCCCAGCAGTCCTTTGATAGTGTGAGGGAGTAAGTCAACAAACAAGGGTCTCTGCTATTGATTTAGGAGGTCAATTTACATGTATGTGAATAAAACACACTGGGTCAAGGTTTGAGAGAAATTCAATCCACTCATCATCAGTTGGCTGGATTCATTCCACAAATTGAGACAGGACCAGCCACCACCAGTACAGTTTCAGTGACCACACTCGTGTAGCGGCTCAATATGGGTTCAAAAGCACTGTCCTGGCACAACAGGATTGTAAAGAGCTGCTGAGATTATTCTGTTTAGAGCTTGTGCAGGAGTGGTGCATGTCAATTTTTTTGTAGAATTGCCTGTAAATTGAGCGATGGGTACTAATAGCTTGATGCTCATCCAGTATACATAGTGAGGGTCTGATTAGTATGATATCATCGCATCACTTGTATTAATGAATGGGTTGTAAATTGTTTGTATGGAGCTGAACTGGTCAGATGTGGCCAAAGATGTTAAAATTGCTCGCGGTGTGATGCTGCCAACTGCATCTCAATTAAAATTATTGGCTGCCAAAGCTCATCACTATTCTCCAAGAAATGTTAATTTTGCTGATGACTAAGCCAGTGTTGGTCAATATAAAATCATTAATGATAAGTGAAAATTGGGGTAGCATAAGAAATATTAAATCTCATAATTGCGTGTTTATTGAGCTCCCACCGCACGCAATGGTATCATCTCTAAAAATTTTGTGTATGGTGTATGTGCCGGTACTAAAAGAATATTGCCACGGCATTAACACAATTGCGAAACAACATGACTGTTTGCTGGTTGCTTTATTGCCTCGATTTTATATTCTGCTTCTCAGCTGATTGGCATTATTTGTTAATGTTGTAGTCTAGTGGAGAAATGAATGGACATCATCACCATGTCCTCACCAATGGGTGTACTGCCAACGCACCATCTCATACAAAGCTGCTCAGAAATACTCAGCTGGCTAACTGCATACTCCGTCAGCTCAATGAATGCAGGCTCAGCCAGCAGTTTACTGATGTTATACTCTCCGTCGATCAGGAAGAACTGCACTGTCACAGGTATGGATGAGGCGTTATATTGGTAGCAAAACCACTATAATACACGTATTTCAATGCCTGAGTCTGCTAAGCGTACCAGAGCAGATTGTGAATGCGATGATCACGGTGCCCTCTCCAAAACTTGTGAGTTAGGGCTCCAACCAGTATTTAGCGAGTGCAGTTTTTTACTAGGAGAGAATATTGTATTGGTTATGGGAATTTTCTTAGTTTTGGAATGAATTTCTCATAGATTTCAATTGGAACTTCCATAGATTTATGCAAGATAAAAATGGCCTGCCGGACAAAAGAGCCTGTGGAAATTGGGGGTCATAATCATGAATTTCAGGACATTGAACATAGGCCTACATGCTGTTGTGGTAAAAGTTTAATTCATTCGGTGTGTGCCTGTGGAAATGGAGTTTAGTAAATTTCGGAGGTACTGTTTACTTGCTGAAAACTGTGTGAAAATGAACAAACATTTTTGTTTCGTGTTAATTGCATGTCACATGTCATTCTGGTTTGGTGGCAGGGAGTGGCCGGTGACAATGCTTCAAGTTTTACCAACAAGCTGTCACCTGTAAATTAAAATCATGATCCGAAAGTTAAACTTTCATATCCAGAGAATTTAATGACATTGGCAGCACCATCTAAAGCAGCACTATTGCCATTATTGGTAGCAGTATCAAATAAATTTGTATTGAAATTTGTTTAATCCATACTAATTTAAATACTTGAATAAGTCATTTATATTAGTCAAGGCTACAGTTGGTGTTATCATGGCTTCAGTTTCATACTGCACCGATGTGTGTACATGCATATCATTGGTCTAGTTTATACAAATATTTAATATTTGAATGCAGACGTCAAAGCTACAGCTGTGGATACTTTACAACTCTTGTGGCTGTGGAAATGTAACCATTGTCGTAAACGTGATATTTTCAGCAAAAACCTGTTTCTCAACCAACAAACCTGTTTTCAATCCTTTAAAAAATAAGAGAATTTTGCTGTTGCTCAAAATGGAAATGAAAAGTCCTAACAATCAATTACCAAAATTGGCATTGTCATCATAAATGTATTTTTGCTTTTCAGATGTGTTCTTGCCGCAAGCTCTCCATATTTCCAAGCTACATTCTCTAATGAATTCCAAGAAGCCATCACAGCGCGTGTGGTGCTACATGATATATCACCGTGGATCATGAAGCGTATACTGGACTATGTGTACTCGGGAGAGCTGGAGATCACTCTAGACAATGCTCAGGATTACCTGCGAACGGGACACATGCTACACTATCCTGCCATTGTTCAAACCTGTTGTGAACTTTTAGCCGAGCACCTGCATGTCAGTAACTGCCTGGGTGTCAAAGAATTTGCTGCCATGTACCACTGTGATAGTTTGGAACAAACCGCATATAATTTTGCCACAGAAAACTTTGCTCTGGTTGTTGAGAAGGGCGAGGAACTTTCAGAGCTCTCTTACGAATCTCTAGTAGAATATTTATCTTCTGACAGTATTGATATCTCAAACGAAATGATTTTATGGAAAGCCATTCATGATTGGGTAAATTATGACAGTGAGGAAAGAAAACAGCACATCTCTGAGCTGTTGAAATGTATGCGTCTAGCTACGTTAAGCTGTAAGGAACTGTCTACTATTCTCAATGACCCGATAGTCAGGAGTCAGCCCAAAGCTATACAGCTGCTAGAAAAGATGAGAAAATCCCAGGATCACATCCTACCACCATCTCCACCACCACCAGCAGATGTACCCATAGCTGCTGATATCACTTCTGAGTCTAGTGCAGCTCTGACTACAAATCACACAAATCCTAAACTTCAAGGGTATCAGGTAAGCTTTAAAAGTTAAGCACTGGTTATAAGAGCTTTTCCTTCGCCTTTCATTTGAGCTGGCAACCACAAAATATCCTCTTCTTCTTATCATAACTTATCTGGAATTATTAATACATGGATATGTTGTGTTGTGTCTGTGTATCGCATAATCTGACAAAGCCATTAAATCATTCGTGCTTGGATATCCTGTATTACATGAACTGGATATTATCCTTCTGAGATGGAAACTATGCACTGCTGTGACTGTCCATATAGACTGTAGCCAGGCGTTGTATTGGTCAAGGCATACAATTTGTAAAAAAAAACCTGCTTCTATAAACCTGTTATTACCATATTTCGGTCATAAAACTTGGTTACAGTTATAGTTATTACCCCAACAATAAGAGTGAAAAAATGTAAACCATAGCCTCAGGAGTACCAAACATTAGCCTAACAGTCATCTACATGTAACTCAACTTGGCATGTACTAGTCTGGTACCCTAATATTTGGCCATTTTGGTTGTTTGCTCATAGGCATCACTTGAAAATGGTATATTTTTCCTATCAGAGTCGTAAAATTTGTGCTGTAGTATGTATACTTGACAGAATCACTCCCTCATTTTTAAAATTCTCAATCTATCGTCAGCCAAATGTGTATAGTATTAATAAACAAAGCCTACAGAGATTATTTGCTACAAAATTATCTCCCCTGAAGCTGGGCGTGCACAAGGATGACTGTGATCTGTGAAATCCCATTACCTTTCCTGTGTAATTCAAAATTAATAAAGCGTGATGTCTGTTTATACTGTTATCAAGTGGTGTGGAACATTACTTGTTGACGTTAGTATGTTCGTAGTTTTCCCGTTTCAACAGTAATCACAATGACATCACAGGCCATGGGTGAGGTAGCTGCCAAAGTGCTTTTTTACAACTGACTGATTGTCAATTGTCATTTGATGATATCTGTTATTTATTTACGTAGAAAGGTGCAAGGCCATCAACGTTGCCAAGAGACATGATTGTATTGTTTGGAGGGTCATCGGATTACGAGCTTACTCGTATGGAGGCATACGATCCTCAGAAGGATAGGTGGATAACATTACACAGCCCTCCTCAGAACATAGTGAAGGCTTCTATAACGTCCTGTGATGATGTCATCTTCATCTCAGGTTTGTTAAAAAAAAAGAAAATAGAAATGTGGTAAAATCAAATTACATATTGCTTTTGCTTGCCAAGTTCTAAGAATCCGGTGGTGGTGGCGATGTGGTTGGAATCCCCACCCATCTCATAATAATTTCCTTTGACCTCTGAAACGAAACATCATTTATCAATTTGGGGAATGATATAGTAACATATTGGGATATAACATTACTGGGATGTAATCAACCATTCTTATGTTTTTTCTTCGGTTATACATAGGTATTCTGCCGCTCATCTGTCGGTTCTCTTATTAGAGACCTCAGACAGCGTTTTCACTTTCAATCCTATCGAAATCTGCCAGAAACCAGTCTAGAATCACAGTATCATAGTTTGATGTAGCCACTACCAGCTCATAATATAAGTGTATTAGGAGTAAAAATTACTAGTCATGATGAACTTTTTGTTCACACAGCATGATATATAATGTTGCTATCACAACAAAATGCTTGTATCTGAGGATATTGAGTGCGTTTTTTAGGATATTACAGGAGTAAGGAATTTGTAGTATTGGCAACTTCATTACCTTATCTTGATTTTATGCCAGAATTACAGTTGAGTATCTTTGGGAAACAAGGGAAAGCTATCATCATGTGAAATCTTTTCTAATCTTTTCCTTTCAGATCAACTTTTTTATTATTGCAACCCATTTTTCTTCCTCAGCCAAGGTATTATTTTAAATTTTCCCAACAATCCAATTAGCTCATGCACTGATCTGATCCACTGACCAGATTGGGTCCATAACTGAAGGCCTTACTTTCTTGTTGATCCTTAAGAGATTTCAGCATACATTGGTAGGCTGTGTGCAGAATCAGTTGGCAAAAATCAATGATGGATGGATTAGTGAAAACCAAAAAATTTGAGTTTTCCTGCAGGAGGCACATATATGTAGTTGCCTAAACAAACAGTGGGGGTGGTGTACTTTTCATGTTGACAGATTTACGTAATCAATTGTCATCCAATCAACCTGTTTTTCATCAAATACTAACAGATCATTAATTTCTGCTCTGCTTTCCTCATTTTTCATTTATCGCATCAACACAAAAATTTCCCTGGACTGTCGGAATTCTTTGATCAGATCAATATATTAAAGGATTGACGCGTTACTTTGTTTATCCAAGTAATGCATATTTGGTGATAAGATTTCGGTTTTACGCAAGTAAATCTGCGGGTATCCTTGTTGTTGATAAGAAACTGGGCGCCATTGCACTCTTCAAACATATCGTATCTATGGTACGTCACTCAGACCAAATGAAAGCTAACATAATCAGGAATTCGACCAAGCATCCTACCAAAATTATATGATTAGCCGCGTGTTGGTACCATTTGATTTCGTGGTTAAATTTGAAAAATCAATTCACATTAAACTTTATACCAATAAATCAAGAAAACCTCATTGACCTTTCCAACTTTTGCACACATGTTACGTGGTAAAATTATGTGGCAGAGTTATATTTTACCATGATTAATTGGCTGCTTCATAGAGCCTGATTGGTGTTAAAAGTTGGCAGTTGACATGAAAAGCGTGTTGATATTGCGAGGGTGGATGCCTGGATGTTTATCTCTACCATCTGTTTGACCATGAGTGTCTATTTTCTTTGCTGTAGGCGGGATTGTGAATAATTCTCTGTCCAAGACGCTCTGGAAATTCTGCTGTAAGGACAAGGTATGGACAAAGGGGGCGTGTCTGATAGAAGCAAGAGCTCGACATTCATCTGTGATAGTCAATGGAGTTCTCTACATTTCAGGGGGTGTCAAGATGGACCAGTCAGTGATCCCAATGACTGAAATACATGCCTATGATATTAAAACAAACACATGGAAACATGTGGGTGAAAATAATACTCCAAAGCTTCAAAGTACTCTGTTAGGTTTTGACGGAACACTCTATGAGTTAGGGGGTAAGATGGAGGGTGCATATACAAGTACAATGGAGACATATAAGATTAGTAATAACGGGCTCATAATGGGCTCAGGTGAGCATTATGTGTTACCATGTAATGGTGATCCTGGTCCGCTCAGAGCTGTACTCGATGACAAGGAGCTCATCATCATTCTATGGGAACACACTGGTCAACTCTTCTCACTCAACACTAATGGACGGAGATTCTATCCAATAGAACACACCATGACTCAAGTGTCTGGCTGTCTCATCTCGTTTAACCATAAAGCCTACATAGTTGGAGGCCACGAGAACGGTGTAGCATGCAGGGAAGGTCAAGTGCTCGACCTCACTACCCTAACCTCTCAAACACTGCCACTGCCTTCAGAACTGATCGTACACAGATGTGTTCATGTTAAAATGTAACTGTTATAACCCTCTCTCACTGCTGACGTCTGTACGTCCCTGTCGTCTCTACCCCCTTGCCTCTTATCTCACATGCTTGCCTGATCGGTAACATGAAGATCTTAGATCAAAACTTTGTTGTCTCAAATTGCCATTTCTCATTTTTTTCTTTCCATTTATCAGCTCTGACCAGTGCTGATTGTTATTTATGACATTTATTTATCATATTTGTTCCAAGTTTTTGGTGCTGTTACATTTCATTCAACATTCAAAACTAATAAATCTCACTTTAACTTCATATTTAGAATGATAAACAGTGACATCTAATTAATTTTTTGAATTTATTACATCATACGTGTAGGTATCTGGCTGTCGTAGCAGAATGTCATAAAGGCCATAATCTCATCAGTCAATGCTGAATCTCTCTGCTGCCACGCCCCAAAATATGTAAATATTATCCACTCTGTAGTACTCACATAGATCTACTCAAGTTCTTTTTTCGATCCACTATCATTGTAAAATTGGTCATTTTGGGGCATATTTTGGGATATTTTGGGCAGGGGCACCCAAACCTCTGCTTTGAAAAACACAGCACCAGCTGCTGTACCGATTTTTACTCAAAATGAAGGCTGGTGAAATAGGAGCCATGACTAGATGTTAATATTGGGTGTCATCTACTTCTGGATCATAGTTTGGTAGGAACCGATGGAGGAATTGAATGAATAATATATTAGGGCAGATACAACTGATGCCACCTGTTCTCTTGTAACGCATGTTATGTAGTCAAACATACCAAAGTAATACAACATACTGGTTACCAGCATCATTGTGACATATTGCCCTGTCTATGCAGTGGCTGTCTCCCCACCATCTTACGCAGCCATTGTGTGAATTTGTGTCGTCCTAACACTGGTATGATGAGTTTTTGGGACTTGGCTACAAGCTCGTGAGAAGCAATGTGGGGGTCAAAGAGAATTATGACTCAGGGCTAAGACATTTTGAATATACGCCATTGTTATGAAGAAGTATTACGCCATGTTTACCCGTGCAATGTTGGCTTTGGGTTTGACTAATGACCAAGGTATTCAGGTGCAGCATAAACTGACTGATCAGGGATCAGTCTTTTTCGCAAACCTTGTGGAAGTGATGATTTTTTTGACAGGGGGAAGGGATTGATAGATGTATTAATGAGCTGGAAGTGAGCTGGATGTCAATGAACTTTGTGTGATCACATCCTAACTAATTGACAACAGCTATGAGGATACAGCGATAAACAATGAGGTAGTGTTGTATCTACCCGATTCCGTCTGCTGTTTGTTATTTGAGCCACAGAGGCTTTGAGAATAAATTAACCCCTTTTTGTGTTGGATATTTTATTGTGAAAAGTTGATGCACAAATTGAGCAAACGTCCATGTTTTAGAAAAATAAACACTTTTTACAAGCTTAGCTCTGATTCAGTCAGGAAGATTGTGCCATTAACGAATGTTTGAGGTTTGACAGATACAGATTATTTCAACCATTGACGCAACAAAAGTTGAGCGCACTGCAATAAAACATAGATTGATATAGTCAAGATATCAGGTCATCACTGTAGAAATAAAGTCAACAACACCCACCATAAAGGACGTAAATGATGTCTGATTATCTATATGAAGAACTGATAGTAACTCATAAAGAAAACAGTTATGTGCCAAGAAATGGCAGAGTCGTTATCATTTTTTGTGAGCATACACTGCATTGTAAGGGCAATACCTCTATCAAAGGTAGCGATAGACCTACCTCTGTCGGTTTAGTGTGTTTGCCTCTATCCTGGAGAGATACATGTATACTACACGATAATTCATGTTTTTGTGATCAATCAGATGTGTAGTGTATGCAAAATCGACTAATGAAAGATTTGCAGGAGAGATCAGCTAGAATTTTTTATGACGATGTAGGAAGAAAGTGGAAGTATAGGTTCGATAGCCTGTTGCTAATAAATGAAATTACTATGTGAAAAATAAAGTATCTTGTAGAGTCCGACAGTCGACAGTAAGTCAGAAGTTGACCTGAAGTGGATGTCTTGTTACTTTTCTTCTCCAGCCCCTTCACCAGCAGCAAATTCCTCTTCAGAAACCTTCTCTTTTTCTTCTATACCAAATATCTTCTTTACTTTCGTCACCATAAAGTCAACAATCTGAGTAAAAGTAAATACAAATGAAAGTTATTTGTGGAGTTAAAATTTTTGAGCAGATGCAGGTTAGAGTTTAGAAAAGACACTTCCA
>ERZ1740056.188-NODE-188-length-10394-cov-7.436406_pt1 | contig 10394 bp, 8 predicted proteins | sample MGYA00581746_ERZ1740056 | MGnify/ENA primary metagenome ERZ1740056 (study PRJEB43018, sample SAMN04849745) | marine metagenome | isolation source: floating plastic debris | place: Pacific Ocean | collected 2008-09-01 | study: EMG produced TPA metagenomics assembly...
GAGGTGATAGAATGATTTAGAGTTTTGTGACATGAGTAGTACCCACCTGTAGTTCACTGATAGACTCTGGTATTCTCTCCCTATCTGCTGTGTCAATTATAAATACTATACCATCTACTGCTGGGAAATAATTTTTCCAAACTCTACGTGCTGAAACATTAATAAAGATATTGATACAACATTTATATCATATTACCACAATGCTATCCATGAGGGTTTCAGTGATGTGCCAGCAGATTGCCTCCTATAAAAGCTCATAAAAAAGACATCTGGAGAATGATGGATGGGGTAGCAGGAAATGCCACATGAGAGATGGTTTTGGTTTGTTACAAATAAGAAAACATCATCACTTTTACTCTGCCATGCAATAACAAGCAATTAAAGGGTTTGAATGGTAAATAAAGTTTCCAAGATCTGGTATACTAGACTGCACAGCATTCATCGCAAAATAGCACCAACCTTGCTTGTGACCACCCAGATCAAATGTTGTGAAGCGCATTCCACCCATGGTTAGCTCTTCTGATGCTGAAATACAACGGATAGCTTACATAAACATTCAACCTTTATTGAGCATGGTCTCACTTTGCACATTCTGCTGTTAAATCAAACCCATACAGGTACAACATGTGCTACTAATTTTCATACGATGAACCTCAACAACTGAATTAATGTGTCGATCCAAATTAAAGTGTCTTAAAGTTCAACCCCATAGTTCTTGGACTTGGTAATTCACACAGATACACAGTGGGTTGGAAGTTGACATAAGAAAGATGTGGGAGCTTATAGAAGGTAAAAAAAGTTGGCTTACTTCCGTGTAGTGTAGGCATGTGTTGCTGCATTCTTTCATCTTTTAACATATGAAGCAGGGTTGTTTTCCCAGCATTATCTAAACCAAGAAACAGTAGCTTCCCAGATTTCTTATATAAACCTGTAAAAATGGAAGAGATACAGCATATACAAGTCACACAATATAATGGCTATATGACAAGCTTCAAGTAGAGTGTAGGAATCACAGCATTTAGAAACACACAGGAATATGTGTCCAGTTGTATTGTATACCAACCTTACAAAGCCTCATGCTTATTGATATTGTGACCCCGTACATGTATGTACACGAAGGCCTATACCATTTCAATGTCCGTATAAGTAATGAGTGTCATTTGTTTTGGCTATATAATAAAAAAATTACGAGCTTAAAACTTGAACTTACCTAAGAAATTCAATACACCTGAGAGCATATCCCATATAAAAGACATTTTTATCTGTAAAACAATGAAAAAACGTTGTAAGTAATAGCAAGCTAACAGACTGCTGAACAAAAATAATTCTTGCACACGCTTTGCATCAACTACCTCACTGAATTGGATAAGACAATATTCATACATCTGTCTTAATTGAAACGGATGAACAGCAGGGACAATAAAATCAAGTCTATCAGTTCAAGTTCAAGTTCCAGTGCGGCTGTAGAGGGAAAAGGCCTAAAAAGTACTAGAAACCTCCAAAATCAAACGCTGTCATAGCCTTATGAAAATGTTTGAAAGGCTGCTCAATTTATCTACATGTCAATCAGAGAGATTGAGTTATTCCTTCTTGACAAGGCCTCAATTATTGCCCCACTCACTTTACTTGCATAGTATAGTATACATAACCAACAGAAACAGAAAGCAATAACCTATGTTGACTGCATTAATTGAACAGTGGTACCATGATACGATGATTGAAGCACGGCCTTCTCCGAGGAAGGAACAGAAATAAATGCCTCTCTTTCGATTAAAATGCAACAGCCTATCATCAGGCCTCCTGTTACTTTCCATTAAACTTCAAACGCCAATACATGATAATAATATGCAATTCCGAGGAAATTCTATAGGAGTGAAGTGAAATTACCCAACCAGTACTAGTAAGTTTTACCAAGGAGTAATAAGTATTTTACTCATTGGTTTTACTAACGAAATTAAGTTGTCAGTTGACAAAGAAGGCAGACAAAGAGCCAGTGTGCTGTTAAGAATTAGGGGGTTTAGTTGGTGACTTGCTATTTAGTGAGTTAGTGATGTAATGACTACTAGCAGTGAATCTGAAAGGTGATATACAGTTTTGTTTTGCTGCTGTTGTCTCTCAGATTCAGAGTCAAGTCAGAGAGAGTGAGATACCAATGCCATGGTATGGTATAGATTGTAATACTATGATTATTTGAAATTTAAGTAAGCCTTTGTATACAAGCCCTATGAAGACTTTATGTATATATATATATATATATATATATATATATATATATATATATATATATCAACCCACTCACCCCCTATCTATGGAGATTATTGTCTGTTGTGTCGTTGTGCCAACAAACCCAGCACCAACAAACAAGCAACATAAAAAATCCATTTGACATTTATATCAAAGTGTGTCTGACAAATAAGCAGACCAACTTCACTGCTACTTACATATTTGCTAGGCTGTGTAGTGATAAAATGTAATAAGAGAGCTGCTATCTCAGTTGTATAACAGCTGATGTCAGGATGATTCTTCAGATTTTGGGAATTTGTCTATGAACTTTGGAGTGGAGAACAACTCACTTCCGGATGATGTTTTATCGAATGAAATCACTGTCTTCACAAATAAATGTTTTAAACCTCCAATAGGAATAACAGGTGTGATTTCAATCTTTTCAAAATACAATGATTGTATGGAGTACAGAAACAAATATTGATTTTAGGAGTAGAAGTATCGTAATACCACCATGCAGACCTCTCTGCACACAATGCGCATGTGTATCAAGAGAGGATGGCTTCCGGCTGACAGCTCATCTGAGAGAAAATGAAAAATTCATGAGACAATCACTCTTTGTTCATAACAGAACAGGGCTCTGAAACTCATAAGTCACTACAGTTAGAGGCCAGTTACTTAGAGGAGGCGCTGTATTCTAATTTAGTAGGTCTTTATAAAGGTTAATTGTTGTTGGTGCTGCATGTTATCAAGGAATTCCACATGATTATTTTTTTTGCTTTTTTATTTTCTTTTTTAATCCAATTATTATTATTTTTCTAAAATCATCCATAAATCACATCTTTACCAACGTTATAAACCCAAATTAAAGCCAGGAGTTAAAGTAAAGCCCACTGATGTAGGATTAGACTTCATAGACTGATAATAAGCTTCATGTTGTATGTGTTACTGGCAGTATTCAATCATTATTACTTAAATATAATAATTAATATAATATATTATCATAATTATATACAATATTATAAATTCAATCATTCTATTTACAAGTCAGTAGAGTAGTAGCATGGAGTGTCTTTGATACTAGACTAGAACTAGTAGTACTGTAACTGTACTTTTACCTTCACCTTCGTCTCTATCCGAAGTGTCCGCGTCACTGGGCGTACCGCATATGGAGTACTATACCTTGAGTGTATCGTACGGGTCTGGTGCTAGATTTTTCCCATCTTATCTGTAAGCTATGCTTAGCCTAATGATATGTAGGCCTTTTAGACCTACTTCTATCCTTGATTCAAGACTATCCATGTGTTTTTATAATATGTAAAATGTGAAGTCTGATAGAAAGCTTGCAGCAAGTGACGTTTGACCTATATTTTTAACTTGCTGTAAATCCGAGTATTTCAGAAAGGCATGGAGTGGGCACAATTTACTGCAATTGGTTACTTGGGATTAGGTAGTGACCCGCCCATGAAAAATATTCTGCGGTTGTGTAGCCCATAGGCTATTCATCAATTTGTTTGTTCTTATTTTAGGCACACTGCTATGAGTTAGACTTCGCATCACAAGACCGTACCCGCATCTTATTCTGTGCTCATATCAGCATATTGCCATGTCTTGGAATCCGCAACCTCCACCCAACGGTCAACCTGGTATGCTGCAAAGACCACCAATGTTTCAAACAGGAGGACAAATGAATGCTCCCCCTGCTATGGGACCTCCAGTACCAACTGGTCAACCAGGCATGCCTCCTATGATGAACCCTGTGAATGGTCAAGGACAGTTTAATGTGGGACCACCTAAACCTGGACCGCCTCCAACTGGGATGTACTCAGGGTTTAGTGCTGCTGGGAGTCTGCCACCAAGGCCACCAACAATGATGACAAATGGACCACAGCATCCTCCTGCGGGTGGTCTACCACCTGCAGGAAAGCCCCCGATGGCTCCAGCTACTCCAGATTCTCCACAGATTGCCAGACCTCCTCCAACTATGCAAACACTGCAACGTATGTTACTGGTATACCTAATATATCACGCCTGTCTGTTCGACTCGTATTAATCAATACTAACTTCTTCTCTTCGTTAAGAATCTTATAAGCTATATTGCAGTAGCCCTAATTGCTCTTCCTCTCTACTCTATTCCTTATGCTTGACCACACTGACCCTGCTTACACTGATAAACAAGTTTTCATAGACTCATCCTCGTTGATAATAAAAATTGAGAATTTGAGCTAAGGTGAGCCCTTTTTAGATTTGCAGATATTTGTTACCAAAAACTCAATGAATGGCTGATGATAATAACGCCTGACCTAAGCCTGTTGTGAATATGGGTCGGTAAAAGTACCCGTAATTCTCAAAGTTTTCACTTATTTTTCTCCTATTTTATTGCTGACTCTCTTTCTGTCTCAATTTTGTTAAAGTTAATGTAATGCCTGAGTCACTTGTTCGTAAAGTGTTCTTGCTTTGATACTTTGATGCTTGCTTGTAGCGTCTGGCTCTGGTAGTGAGCTTCTGCCAGCCCCTTATCATGGTAAAGGGATCTACTCTCATACTACTCATGTTGGCCCTCCACATTCTCAAAACATTACTCCTACTAATTCAGGTACTCTACATACTACTAGCAACATTCTGTATATATAAACTAAAAAACATAAATCATTGCATGCCAGGCGATAACCGCTGTGTGAGGAGCATGTCAACTAGTGCATGATCTTGGAATGAACTTTTCCTGTGAGGACTGGTATATGTACAATCACTAGTCATGCTTCATGTCATTCCATGTGTTCTTATGTCTTAGATATATGTTTAGTAGTAACAGTTTTTATCAGTAATTCCTTTTATATTGCTGTTGATGATTTCAGAACCTGCATCATTGAATACATCACGTGTACCTTCTCCTATACCGACCCAGCAGTTTGACGCTTTGGAAGGACAATTCCGATCTGGTACACCAAGTGAGTGATATTTTTTTTAAAAATTTCAATCTTTCAAAAATTGCCGCCTTATAGATGAGAAGGATAGAAATACCTGTCAACCCTTGCGTGTGCATGATAACTTCATATACATAAGACTCACCCTATTGTCTTGTGTGTTGTAGTTGAGCAGGAGAATGCTGCGGTGATATTTCGTAATGGTACATGAAGTTTACATATTGTATCGTTATTTCATTGTGTTGCAGCTAGTGCCCTTGGTACACCACCTTCCGGATCGCCTGTGCCAAATGCCAGTCCATCACCACGAGGTGGAGGACGTCCACTCTTCCCGCAGCCTCATCTGCAGGGACCACCACTGGGCCACAACCAGACACCTGTTAACTTCTCTATTGGACCACCTACATCTAATGCTCAAGCACCCAATGGTATGCCACCTACGGGGCCACCAACTCTGAACAATCAGTTTCAACCACCTACTAGCAACACTGTAGCAGGTGGCATGCCACCACCCCAAGGACAGTTTCATCAAGGTCCTCCCAGACTTGGAATGCCTCCACAACCGGGGATCCCATCATCGACAGGAATACCTCCTCCTCAGCCAGGTTTTGCTGCACAGCCTGCGCGACCTATGATGGGACCTCAGCCTGGTGTAGTAGGGCCTCCCTCAGTAACACAACCACAGTATACACCGCCAGGGGCTCCCAGTCAGAATAGTATGTATGGAGGTGGTGGAATCAACCAGCAGTTCAGTGGAATGGGCCTTCAGCATCAGGTATGTGTTTTTGTTAAGCCATGAATGACCTTGTGTTTTTTACTGCTTATAGGCTTATCATCGTCCCTTGGATATTTATTTGATATATCTCTTCTATGCATATCTAACGATTAGTGTGTTCAATGCGTCCTAGTTCTGAGTGGAAAGAATATTGAAGAACGTGTACCAGTGCAGGTTACCTCTTGTTATGTATCCATCTGCTTATTCAAAGCATCTGTATACTTTGACTCAGAACTTCGGCTGTTATAAAATGCTCACTTTTATGAATTTCAGATGCCTAATGAGATGAGGGTATTTAACTTATTACAAGAAAGGAATATATTAGCAAATGAACCAGTCAAACCACCTGTTCCAAATCTTCCGGAGCACATAAAGAAGAATAATTGTAGTCCAGAGTAAGTCTAGCTGTGTGGATCGATAATAGGGCATGTTAGCAACAATCCAGTTTTCTACTTGATTTCCCAAAGTTTCTCTGTCCTATTCATACATTAGCCTACATCCATGTGTAGGCAGCATTCTTTGACATGATATGCTGGGAAATTCCAAAATAATCATTGATCCTTTATATATGCTGGCATGAATACCCCATGTAGTATATCTGTTGGTTTTGGTCCCGGATCCAAGCTTTAGTCGCAAATACCCATCAAATTACACATGTATAGTAAGGATGGATGTTCTGATGGTCTGGGAACTCTTCTGTCTCATAGGAACTGTCAGTAGAACATAACAAGTCAAATGCATCGGATATTGGCTGATCAGATTAGAATCTGGCCAATGAAAGCCTTATGCTTTTTCAAAGCATTTCATGATGTGTACAACAGCAACGAATGATGGACATCCTGGTGCATCTTGCTGTATGTAAAAAAGTTAGGGACCTGAGAGGTCAAACAATCTACATGTATAAAGCCACTCTCGTATCTGAATGAAAATGTTGGTGCGTTTTTTATAGTATCTTGAGATGTACTGTGAATGCCATGCCACAGAGTAATAGCCTTCTACAGAAATGTCGATTACCTCTGGGTATACTTATACACCCATTCAAAGACTTATCGGTATGTATGCTGATGATCCCGTAAATGCAATAAATTGAGAACATCTCTATGTCGACTTTGTATGTAGGTACCCACACCTTTTTAACTACGTTACTGAAGTCACCAGCCCAACATCACCGCATTTTTAGCTCTCTCATTCGCCTGCTTTGTGTATTGTAACAGTGTAACATCTCGTACTTCTAGTTACCACAAATTCACAGCTCATGGATGTCTCATACTCTCAGTGAGGAAAGTATCGCTGCAAAACCCAACTTCTCACTTATTTCTTTGTTCACCTTAAATATTCATATTCTGTAATTCATCGGTCCTAATTTCTCTGTTCTGCTTCATTTTATCTACTTTCATAACCTCCTTCTGATTTTTTATCTATTATTGTTTGTTTGTGAGGGTACAAATTATCGGCCTAGTGGTAGAACCCCAATCTTGACAGTCACAAGTTAGGTTTCCCTGTATGTCGCAAACTTCCACCATGTTAAGGCACATACCAGCTGTACTGCCTAATAGTTGATGAGCTGTAGGTGAAAAACTGTAACGTCGGAGAACTTTTGTTTTAATGTAGGTAGTAACAGTAGTAGTAATAGCTCATTTATAGTGACCCTTTCTACTGTGGACCATGGCTCACAATAGTGCGTTGATATGTGGGAGCTGGCAAACTGATGCATTGTGGATAGAAGTAGGTTGTAGGGTGTAGCTAGCCTCTGCTCACTGTAGCAGTGTGGTTAAATCGCTTATAGTGACAACTGCGAGATGACATGTAGGCATATGTAGAGGGGAGTTGTGATTGAGTGATAGTTGTGTTTAGTGGGTAGCCTTGCAGCTGGAACTGATTGTACGACTGTTGATATAACAGAGTGATGCTGATAATGACAGCAGCACATGTCTGGCTGTTGACTCTACACTCAGTGATGTAGGTGGAGATGATGACTCATCAGTTCAATCTTCTCTGTCACCGCCTCCTGCTGCAGCAGCTACTCGATTCAGATTCGAGTCTGATATCAGTCCTCCTTCTCTACCCTATCAGAGACTTCCAGCTTATCTATACTGTCACGAGTATGATCATGTATGTACCCTCTCTCTCTCTTCTCTCTCTCTGCCTACACTCTGCTCTACTTATCACTATACACACAGTCTTCTAAACTCTCAAGTCATCTCGCCAAATACTCTCACTTTCTTTCTGATTTCATGCCGTACTAAATAAAATTTCCATATCAAATTTTCATATCAGTGTCACCCGCTCAATGTCTACCATGACGCTTAATTATCGATGTTGATATTTTGTAATATGGTATGGCCAATGGAGTGATGATTTTTATGAGGAGGCTAACGTTCTATGATTGATGTTTTGTATTTTACAGCATTTACCTGTGATTCAGTCATCAGTGATAGTGAGGTGCCGATCATGTAGAACGTACATCAATCCATTTGTCACATTCATAGATCAACGCAGATGGAGGTGTAACCTCTGTTTTAGAGCTAACGAATGTGAGTGTATGGCTGTAGTGTTAAAAAATAAACTCGTTACTTTGAGTACATGAGATGGAGCTAATCAAGTGCAACACTGATTCTGTTCTCCTATGTAAACACTATACCAAAGAAACTCTTTATATCCATACTTTTTTCGTTTCACTCCTTAATCTTTTTGATAAGATTTCACGCTTTCCTTTATTTTCAGTGCCAGAAGAGTTCAACTTTGATCCTGTAAGTAAATCTTACGGATCACCAGAAAGACGGCCAGAAATAAAGTCGGCTACTATAGAATTTGTAGCGCCTTCAGAGTATATGGTATGTACAGATCAAATGATGAAAGCTGTAACTGTCAGAACAGCATCAGTGTACATGTGTCCTTTGCTCTTCAATTAACTTGCGGACAATGAAAATAAAAACTAGGCAGCCAGTATGCACTGTAATCCCTTATTCCGGGATATGGTTCCCTATTCCTTGATAAAAGCCTTCATAAGTGTCACTATAGAGGCCTCTTTATGTTCTGTTTAGGGTTATGCTTATATATTTACCAAATATTACCTCCCCACCAGTTCTAGAGGATATTAATGCTCTTTGGGAATTCGATGTAAGCAACAAAAGATGAATTTATGGCTTGATTTGGGCGAACAATGCTAAACTAAAATTGAGATTGATACATTCCAAGTCAAGTGGTAACTTTGTAGCTCAGTCCGGCACAACCTCAGGTACTGCTCTATATTGTTTCTCATATCATAAATACCATGACAACAATTTATGTACTGTTGTTCAATAATCCAAAATTGCTTTATTTTTTCTGCTCAGTACTAAAGCTGGATTTGCCATTCAGAAATACATCTATGTGTTCTTCCCTTTTTGAAACAAAATCAGAGATGTAGGTGCTAGTCTGGTTTAGCAATGCCACTGTTGTTTTGGTAGACCAGGCCATGGATGGGGGATTGATTATCTATTGATTGTTTGGTTTATATTTTTAGTTGAGACCACCGCAGCCTTGTGTATACTTATATCTACTGGATGTGAGTTATAACGCACTACAGACCGGTTACCTTCAGTCTTTCTGTGAAGTTCTCTCTGAAGAGATAGATAAGATACCTGGTGATAGTCGTACTATGATAGGATTTATTACTTATAACTCTAGTGTACACTTCTACAATCTATCTGAGGATTTATCCACTCCACAAATACACATCGTCTCTGATGTCGATGGTAGGTGCTGGACAATTCACAATCAACATTATCTGTGTGTTTCTTTACTGGTCATTTTCCAGGAATATCCCATATATACAAGTGCTACGACCGCAAATCGGGTGGAGGCATGGCACAGCAATAACTCTCTTCGATTTGAAGTTAGAGCTCTAATACGGGATCTGTTTTTGTGCAGTTTCTGTATACCACACCACATACTCAGGTCTATCCACTGGTCTCTTGGATATCTCACTGTCAAGCCCATGTATTGTGGAATCCTCTAACAAGGCAAATTTCCGAACCAGGTCGTCAGTATATTCTGATCTCAAATCACATGTCAGTTTGACTGTGATGTATTTCATGTAAGGTGACATGTCTATGCTTAGTTATCCTTGTAAATGACTGTTTTAAATTTGCCCATAGATATATTCCTACCTCTACCGGAGGGTCTGCTCGCTAACCTTCAGTCATCAAAGGAGTTAGTAGAACAATTACTGGAAAAACTACCCACATATCATCAAGATGAATTCTATAAAGATGACAGTAGTGCAATGGGAGCTGCCATGCAAGCTGCTCTAAAACTGTTGGTGAGTAATTCATGATATAAAATAAAATAATATAGAAACTTATTAACCATATCGGTCCGCTATTTTTGATATGCTTCTGATATTTTTTTTCCAGCTCTCCTTGCCGACACAAAGGTTATGTAAATACATGTAATTAGTGTTTTTTTTTCTAAAAATAGTATAGAATAGC
>ERZ1740056.190-NODE-190-length-10352-cov-8.748762_pt1 | contig 10352 bp, 4 predicted proteins | sample MGYA00581746_ERZ1740056 | MGnify/ENA primary metagenome ERZ1740056 (study PRJEB43018, sample SAMN04849745) | marine metagenome | isolation source: floating plastic debris | place: Pacific Ocean | collected 2008-09-01 | study: EMG produced TPA metagenomics assembly...
AACTGTTAATGGGAAAGTGTTGCAGTGTAAAAATTAGTGGATGATATCATCAATCTGAACCATGGTACCAGTAATTATTCTGAAGAGGTTGAAAGATGTTAGAGGAAAACTTTCAAAATCAGACATTTACAAATTGCAAAAATGCTACCGAGAACAAAGTGGAGATTTACTGTGAATTACCAGTAGGCCGTACATCTACCGGTAATTGTTTTTATATTAGAGTGTCTCAGTTGTCTCCGTTCATCTTCACAGGACAGGGCTAAACAGTATAATGATAGATAGATGTGACTGTTTGGTATGATATGAACAAGCTGTAAAAAATATGACTATGAAATGTATTTATTATAATGTACCTCAGTGGAGAAATATCTACAGCTTTGTTAAATTACAACCCTAAATTTTGACGAGAAAAATATCTCCAGGGATGATTTTTTTGAACGGAAAACTTTTCTTCTCAAAACAGTTTTTTTTTTTGATGAATTGCAAAATATATTTTTTTTATCGCCAAAAGTTTGGTTTGTAATTCATATTGATATTCCTCTACTTTGATGTAGATCTGTTAATTGCTATATCTCGAGCTTTTTCTCTCAGTGTTAGGTCTACAAACTCAAAGAGCTATTCCTCCTGAACGATTCGCTCCTGCAAAGCAAGGCAATAGCTAATCAGGTTCTCACTATCAGATAATTCCCATCATGTTTGACTGATGATGACATGATGGGAATAGTTATTATAATGTAATGCGAAGAAAAGTTTTCAAAGACGTTGGCTCTGAGAAAAAAGATAAAGTATGGTGAAAAGAGGATGTGATACAATAAAATTGCTTTTAATTTGTAATACAGAACATTATTATAATGATTATAATGATTGAAAGCACATTAAGTGAAAGGTACGATAATTCTATACCTTAGTCATAGTGAGAGAATGAAGTCTATAAAATATGAGAACTATTAATTCCTTATCCATTGATCATCAAACTCATCAATACTAAAAACATAGCGCTGCTGTGATTTCAATGATATCGTGAGAATCGCAACTATAATCGACAGACCAAACATAGAAGGTACAGAATCACTACAAATCACTGTTTTACTCTGTATAACAGATTGCAATAATTGTAACATTTTAGAGACAGAACGCCGTTGCTGGATTTGTCAGCCCAGAATTCATCATAATAAAAATATGGATATTCCATTGTTTGCAGACACTTTACGTTTAGTTCACTTGTACAATCATAATGACTGATATACCCTATACACAATAAGTATTCATCAGCAATAACTTTCGCTGTTTTTGCTGCTTGCAGTAGCTAATTTAAGAAGTAGCTAATTTTTCTTTGTAAATTTTAAGGAAATCCGCGCAGCTAAAATAAACATGCATGTAGCTAAATCACCCAGAAAACTAAAAGTGTGAAACTTTTTACTCGATTGAGTTTTTGTGTGTATGCATGGGAGTCTTATTTAACTCCATATTGATAGACTAATTAAACACTACATCAAACCAGAGCACCACTTCAAATATAATTCATGTAGTAGGTATATTCCTGTCCAATGATGTTGCAATGAAATTTGAAAGCATTTAATTTAATTTCTGAAGTTGTAACGTCACTGTCCAAATGAAAAATGGGGATATAAAAACTGCATTATCAATACTCAAGTACATTGTAATTTGAAATACATTGAATCATGCTAGTGAAGCCTACTGTGAGAAAAAGGGGCTAAAAATATTAAAATCGTGAAGTCACTTTATCTGATAATCATGCGAGATTTATAACTTTTCTACGGCTTTAAAAGTTAATGTCTCGCAACTGGCCACTGGCACACTACAATGTAATGTACTACCATGATCACAGATACATTCTAGGCTCCATACCCCATGTTTGTGGAGTAAGTTTTTGCTGATGCTTAGCCTTGCTATTTAGCTTCACTCTTCATTGGTAACAAGTTTTATTTTTTCAATTCAAGGATTGGGCTTTATGTGACACAATGTAGAATAACAATGCTGATAGGTTGATGAATAGTGGAGAAAGGCACTCATGACCTATTATTTCAAACAGTAAAAAATAGCACCAAATTTGATAAATCCTTATCATGATTATCCATGTCAAATTCCCTCTTCATATCTCAAGCAGAACATATTTGTGGCCCCAATTTTTGAAGGTGAGTTGCCTATGACATTCTGTGACTGTGTCAAAATCCAAGTCCTCTCACCCGATGTAGAAAATACTGCCAATGGCCGGTGGCAATATCACTCGGAAATCCTGATTTTGCTGGGTCAGTTAGCCATTGACGATAATTACAGTGATTCACATCTATAGCTGTATATAATTATTATCTTGGAAGACACTACAAAGCATCCACCTCCGCTCGGACATCGTAATTGAAGGCTTACACCGGGGTTCTTAAAGGTGATTTCATAAAAATAAACCTTTTCTTCACTTACAAACACACAACTTATATTATGGTATTAGGTCTTAACATGAAACATCAGGTTATTCGTATACAAATTGTTGTTGGTGCAATAAATTTTAATAGGCACAAATAAAGAATAAGAGGAGGGGTTAGGATTACTCTGTCGTTGTCATTACTTCCCCGTGATGCAGCCGGCTCCAAGATATATTAAGCTGATATCAGCTAGGATCTCTATCAACTATGGGAACAATAAAAACCCTCTTGAAACAATTGTTAACATGAAACAAGACTATAAAAACAAGCTCAGGAATGTCTATTATCGGACGACGTGATATAACGAGGCTCTCAGTTTGGAAATATGAAGGAGACATATGCCTAAGCAAGCATGTTTTCTTATATTTTGCAAGTATGACATCAGAACATGACACGATGGTTCATGAATATGTGGCACTTGGCGGTAAACGAAGACATCTTTGACATGTCTGCCAGTGTGAATACTGTATTAGCCTCTAATAATGAGTGACATCATGCAAATAATGGAGTTGCCTTCCACCAGCTTATAAATACTATAATATATCAGTCAATTCATTAATTGGTAGCATGAAGGCCACTTCCGAATATTTACAGCAGATTAATCAATCACAAAACAAATCACGACTCAATGTATCCATTCAAATAAGAAATAATGGATGAAAATGTTCAATTTACACTAACCAAGCCAAAGGTTATGACCATTGATGATTCCTTTGGCAGGACCTAACTTTATGAATGAATATTCTACAACCTTAATGAATATTGTTCAATGAGGCAAAACTCACAGACCTATTTCCGAGTCATTTCTCTTTTGTTTTACTAATTATGAAGCTGGGATGAAAGTGATTATAGATTAGTTTAGACAATGGTGGAATAAATACGGTAATTGTTGCTTGAAAAGTTTTGTAATTGCGTTTCTGCCAAGAGGGGGTAAAGTTTTCATAATGGAAAGGTGAGAGAATTATGTATATGCTGACGAAGGATATTGTGTTATGGACACTGGATTAGTTTTACTCAAAATGTCTCACAAAGTCATATTTTTTCTGTGAAATGGGGAGGATAAAGTTTTATTTAAATAATATGAATTTTCTCAAACCATTCACTGATGCAAAAAAACCTATTGATGATGACAATCATGCAAAATAAAAACACAATGCTGGTTTGAAATGCGTTTGAAAGCAAATCTGCGTTTGAAAGCAAGTCTGCATATAAAAGGTTTATCAGTGGAACTTGTCTAGGTATAGATGCCACCTGCCCGCTGCTAGAGGTAGGAATCTCCGACGATCTGGGCAGAAGAGCTAGGACTCGGCAAGAGCCGTGCCTCGCCTAAAATGTGTCAATAACAAGAACATACCACATGGGATGGTAGATAGATTCTTGGGGAACCCAATTGGCTTTTTCTTTTTCACTATAGAGTTAACTAAGGCTAAGGCATTCACTTTTCCTGCCAGTGTGGCAATTTACACAAGTGAATATTATTGTTACATGCACTCGATTAATGAAGTGCCCAAACAATATAAACACTCAGCAATGATCTCCATGTCAATTGCACTTGACTCATTGCCAATATGCCACTCACGAGCCAAAGCTTATTTACTCCTGCGAAATGTTACGTGGGAAATTTGTAGCTCATTCATAAAACCTGACGGATTTTTATGAATGAACATGGAAATGTGGGTTGGGCTTAAACCGCTGCGCTGCGTTGTGATTGGCTGCTTATAATGGTATATATTGGCTAAGTGATCAAGAAATCGGTAAAACCAGAAAAACATCAGGATATCATGCTGCGGAAAAGTGCACTATCCAAAATGAAGAATCTCGAGCTCATAATGCAGTTCATATGTCTCTACCTGCTGGAATTCTGTGTATCTAACCATCTAAAAGTACGTCATATTTGTGAGGTAATTTCTATACATCTTCGTGACGACGGAAATTCTTGTTTTCAAACAACCATGTTTACCTTTGCAGATATTGTATTGGTTTTGTTTTCATTCTAGCTATTGTAGTAATTGAGCCATCTTTAGTTCTTTAAAGAAGGAGATAATTAATTGAGATGTCATATATTTATATTTTTAGAATCAGCATATAGACATAACACAGGCGTCAGGAGTAGAAGTTGAAGCGGATGCAAACTCACAAGTTAGCTTATCAGGCATCAGATTCCCAAAAAAGTACGACGCTATTTTAATATTTTCTTTCATTTTGAATATGCTTTAAATTTTACCGGATTTCCTATTATATTGCTATAATAATTTATTTCCTCAGGCGTAAATAAGACTGGCATTGGGCATAATATGGGCACAAGAGCAAGGTTATCCAGTTCCATGTTAATTATCTATTATCTGATACTTGACCAATCCAGGGTCTCTGTTTGCATTATTTGTATCACAAAAAGTAAAGGGACTCATAAGTGCCCCTCGAATCGGCAATATACAATTTCATTAAGATGTGCCCATTGATGTTGTGACTTTAAAGTCAATAACATTTATAGAGACACGTGTTTGCAGGCCTGTTTTTGGAGGTGTCAGTTTATGAATATTTTTTTTATCTAGCACACCTGTGAGTGGTTGGCAGGCAGTTTCAGGCATTGCTGGATATATTAGGAGGCCTGTTTTAGTTTAAGCTGATCCATGGTGTTAAGTGTTATCAGGCTTGCGCACACCTGTACTAATAGCAACCAGCTTTCCAACTTTTATGGCGTTCTTGTATTTCAAACTGTAGTGTAGAGATGTTTACATGTTGGAGAACTGCTGTCCCAGCATTGCCAATATGGTCATAATTATAATGTATCAGCACAGGTTCCGGTGTACAATGTTCTATGAGATCGATCATCATTTATTTAATTGCATTGCTTACACTATGGTGATGGTGGCCATAGTAATTAGAACAATGCATCTTGACGTAGGCTGAAATCATAGCAAGCTGCATGATCATAATTTGAAGGACCCATTCCGTCATCGAAATTTTATATGATTAAAACATTGATGACTGTTCAAGAATATTGGGTAACTTGAGTGTATTTTTTCTATGTAAATTTCATGTCTCATCCGCTTTTTTTAGCTCTTTTGAGGAGGGTGATAGACTAAGTTTACAGTTTAGAACATCTGCTAGAAATGGATTAATATTACACGCTGAAAGTGCTCACAGAAAACATGAATTAACAGTGTTTATATATGAAGGAAAACCAAGATTAAGGATATCTGGCCGTTGTCACTGGTTATATACAAGAGATGTGGCTTTTGATGATTATAATGTATCTGACAATACCTTCCACACGGTAAGATCATTTACTGTCGAAGGCTGAATGACTCTTTAATATTTAAGTTACTTTCTCTGGATTAATTGAATCTTATAGTCTGTAGCATAAATATTCACCGGAATGTTGGTCAATAAGATGCAATATAGAATTACTGTGATTGATATTTCATTAATGTTTCATCTCCTATACTCATATAATTCAAAATTATCGGAAAAAAAGATATATTAAATAAATGCTATTTTGTATGAATAGATATGATGTCATCAGGACTCTCAACCCACCCTTTCACTAAAAATAAGAGCTATGACACCAAACCCTGACAAAAAATGATTAATTGTATAATGAGACTGATGAGATTGTTATTTGTTTTCAGCTAATAATAGTGGTAAAATCAACAGGAGTCTCTTTCACCATAGACCATAGGGATGAGAGATCGTTCTTCTATGCCTCCAATCCAACCTTCCGCTGTTGGCACGTTCAAAAGTTTTTCTTTGGACAACCTAGCCCTAACCGGATTGGACATACTACTCAACCTGAGGTAGGCACGAATCATCAATTAATATTGTCCTTTCTCTAATTATAGTTAGTTGTAGACTGATTAATATTTCAAAACATGGAATTAAATTTTATTCCCACAAAATTCAATGTTAAAAGGTATTGTATTTATATTTGACAAGGTGAGCGATCACGGAAAGGCTAATAAATGAGTGCACCTTAGTTTATTATTAGAATTACCGCTGACGATAATTGTATGTTGTCGTTTGTACGATAAGACTTTCAAGTATCCACATTCTATTTTGAATTGATTTTCCCATCCCTGCCCAATTCAAATTCATTCATAAATCTGAGCTTCCTGTCTCATATAATTGAGCAAATACTTGAATAGCGAGCATCCTGTAATGATAGCATGTTTAAGATAAAGCTACAACACAAGTCGGTCAGATAAGGTTATGGGGTATATTGAGCAAAATATTTTGTAATAGACAGTCGTTTCCGATGCTCTGTATTTTGAGAGTGACCATGCTGTGAGGTATAAATACCGGTACCGCAATTGAAAACTCAAAGCATTTTGAAATTGTTTACAAATTTTTTTCCATTGTACTGAACTCCTTGGCTCAAACTGACCCGCCATTAGAACCACATATTATAGTCTATAGTTTAAAAATGATGTTTCTTTGCAGTATGGAATGAGGATGGATGGATGCATTAGATATTTCACTACGCAAAGAACTAATGGTACAGATTTAGAGCTATCAACATCCTATAAACGAGTATCCTCTTGTCAAAATCTTTTATGACAATAATTGTATAATATTATTGGTTTTTTAGTTCTATACCAATATCCCGAGATATGCTCTAATTTTGTATATTCGCATCAGATGATGTAATGTTGCCAAATGATTTCTCTGTAAATAAGTTAGAGGGACTAAAATTATCACAATCAAAAACTAGTCTCAACAGCTCATTTGCTTTCAATAACTGCTGCACATTTTTTTGTTTATTGATTCTTTTTTTTCATATGCCTGTGTATTTATTTTGGTTTTACTTGAAGACTCGATGGGTCTTGATCACTGTTAAAACTCACACTGTACAGTTATTTATTTGTTTCTCTGTTGATATATTTCTATTTTTGTACTTCTATTACCTCAACAGCAATAAAATTGAACATCTAGTAGTTTAAAATTTTCAATGACCACTGTTAATGATAAATACCCCTTGTGCCAGTTCTGCCTAGGAGGTTCTGATGTAAGGGTTTTCGTGTTTGATTATTATGCAATTGACAAGGATGACACAGACATGCCATTTACTGTGATGCCAGTTTATGTTTGATAAAAACTGTGTGACAATGTATGTGACATCTGATTGGCATATCCATTGTCTCAAGCATTCTGTCATAGTACCAAATTTGTAATAGAGAAAAGTTGACAAAGCTTGTAACTACATGCGCATGTAGTTCCAAGCTATGTACTTGGTTGCTACTATGATGAAAGAAAGCCGGTCGGATATTTTAACGGAACATGATTTGAAATAATCGGAGTACCTACAGAATGGCATTTCTGTCAGACTATATTCCTTAATGGAAAAATTTGTTTCAATCATCTTTACGAACATACACAACCCGAATCTTATTTGCAGTTTTTGATAAAGTATTAAAAACCTCCGCCTCTTTAGTTCCAACTTGACTTACTTCTTTCTTCCGTTCTGATACAGCAATTTCTGTGTGTAATTTTTTAGATATAAAGAAAGCCTCACGTTTTATCTTACTTGTGCATTATTAAACGCAAATACACAAGCATCCTGTCTAGATGGTGGTTAGTGAGGTGTTAAGATATTCATCAACCTCCATTCACCAGAAAACTTAAATTTGGATCACTGTCAGTTTGTTGACACCGCAATTATATATTGGTGATTTCTTCGCAAACAATCACTGACAAGAAAGCCCAAACTGTTGAGAATAGCCAATGACTTCCCAGAAACCAGGCCGGCTTAAATTAGAAACTATTTATCACACATGTGTATGTAGTGTGTAGGTGTATACTGTACATTGGAACTAATTGAAAGTAAGTACATGTAATGCCTATAAAAATTATTGCATTCCGAACTGAGGACACGCATGTATTGGGCAATCTTCAAATAAACCTATAATGTTGCACATCTGCATTCCTGTGATTTCAAAGTTTAAAGCGTCTTATGCATACAAGTGTTATTGGAGGGTGTCATAATACCATGGAGTGACACCAATGATTATCAAGTTAACCAGTATGGCAGTTCTTAATGTCACTGTCACAATTTGACTTGCTTTAAAACATAACACTTGACAAAATGAGGCAGATCTATAGGATTTATGAAGGGTATGGTTTTAAACAACTTTAGCAGTGCCCATCTGGCACCGATGTCAGCACCGTAGGGCAGTAAAAACAGAACTCTGGCTATCTAGCTGGCAGCTCTTTAAATCTACGATTGCAGGTGCTGACAAAAAGGCTACCGTTTCTGATATAAACAATACCATGAAATTATGTTGTACTAAAACAATACCTGTATTACACACCCCAAATGACTTTTATCAAATTACTTATTGCATTTAATTGCCAGCCAAATACATGTACTACAATTCCTCTTTTCTTAGCCACCATGGTATTTGATTGCAAAAGGATATCACGGCTACAAATCAGGTGGGCCTAAAACTGCACCTGCAGCATAGGATTTGAATCATGTTAACCCAGTGCTATACTCCAGATCAAAGAAGCACAGTTTTTCAATTTAGCATTCCGATGAGATTAGAAATTTCACACGACATCACACCTTTACCAATAATGCTACTGTCCAATCAAAGTATTTTGAAAGAAATCATTGCAGCATGGCCGTAAAGTATATTATTCTAATATATGATTCTCATATTTTTGTACTGCAAGAAATAATTCTGATTCCTATTAGACATATTAAGAAGTATTAGGGAATGCCAACGAGAGCGAGAGCGGAAAATAACAATAATGTAGTAATGGTCATTACTGAGGAAAGGGTTTGTACATGTAAACAGTATTTGTCTTTCTCCAGACACCATTAATCATTTCATCAGTATATACAAAAGGCGAAAAATTTACATCTTTAAGACACTGAACGATGCATGATGCATGAATCGGCTGCAATTCTCATCACCCATAATTCATGATAGCATCACAGTCAAGCCTTCCATCACCAACCTTCAGCGTAAAACTTCACATGCTTTTCGACTGAGATGCAGCTTTGCCATGACAAGTGGTATGCTCAGATCTAAAATAAAACAAGGCCTTAGAATTAAAGAAACTGTTTGATAGCACCTGTTGAATGTGAACCTTATCTACATGGATGGCATGTCACCGGGTTCGAAATGCCCCTATACTATTACAGCGACATATGACAAAGCAACAATGGTATCTCAGAAATAAACCATATCCTATAGTAAACTTTAAACAAAAACTATTTATGGCTGATGACAGATAACGTTGAAACACTCCTCTCCTGTCATAACAAGACAATTACCGTGCCATTTACAAATTTATTTAGCTGGATTGGTTAATATCTGGTAACCAAAAGGTCAGTCACCCATTTATTCCTCGTAAAATGCAACAATAGCAGTCAAACACTGCCAAGATGTGTGATGCATTTGTAGTTGGTTTATTTTATGTTGCAACATTGCAAAGCGTGCATTGCAGCTGTAATGCTTTTATTTTTATTTGGAGGATATTAAGAAACATATGGAGGAATGTCATATGCATGTTTGGCGTGAATTGGCTGCCAAAGCAAGTGAATTCAAACACAACCTTACAATAACTCAGCAAACATTCGCAGGAACTTCATAAGTAATTGTGATACCCTACTATCACCTTGGACCTTGAAATTTCCAAACCCATCCATGTGGCTTGCACTATATATAATTAATAAATTCTAGATACAAGACTTTAGGCGGCGTAACTCGAATGTCTTCCTCCCTAGCAGAGGATCAGCGAAAAGTAAAATAGTACATCATTCGGTATGGAATCAGCTTTATTAATCTATTACTAATCTCATTAATCTAATTAAACTTGATCAATTTTCCCCTGATCAGGTTATAATGGTCTTGAGTGCTCGGCTTATTTCGCAATCCCCCAACCCGCTGCCAGAGCCCAAAACCT
>ERZ1740056.191-NODE-191-length-10335-cov-5.293482_pt1 | contig 10335 bp, 4 predicted proteins | sample MGYA00581746_ERZ1740056 | MGnify/ENA primary metagenome ERZ1740056 (study PRJEB43018, sample SAMN04849745) | marine metagenome | isolation source: floating plastic debris | place: Pacific Ocean | collected 2008-09-01 | study: EMG produced TPA metagenomics assembly...
TCGATATTCACAGGTTTAATGTTTCGCGGATGACCTAAGTATTTTTTTGGCCCTCAGCTCAAGAGCTGTATAGCTCAGCTGTAGAGCGCTGGGCTTGCAATCAGAAGATCACAGGTCCGAACCCCAGTGTGGGATGCCACATGTTGAATGTTTATCATTCATCTGTGTTGTTTTCAGGCAACTAGCACCTGTTGGAGATGAGTTTTAGTGGGTCTAAATGTTTTGCGATTTTGGCAGTCGCGAATTTCGCAAACATTAATTCCAATGAATGCTTTTGTCCTGCAGGGTATAGTACGCATTTTTGATGAGTCATAGTGTGGGAATAAGTTCTCCTTTCTATGCATTTTGATATTGTTTTTTTGCAGGAGATATCCTATGATTAGATCACAGCAATATTCATGTACTTCATACATCCAAATATTTCTTTAGATTATTTAGGATACAAGCAATGAACTTAATTTATCTCATCGAGCTTAGGAAACAGAAATATAGGAGTAGTCTCCTTATTATACAGGGGGGCATAACCTTTTTTATCAGTTAGTTGAGCTGCAAAGGTGCTGGTACTTGGCCTACATAAGCCACATGATGCCTTTGGCCCTTTGTCTGCTCTGTATGCACAAGGGCCAACAAGAAATGAGTATAAAATGAGATTTAGCTCGAGATTTCATGCTACAAGTTTCAAACTTCCTATCGACCTCAACGCATCAAAGAAAGAAAGCTAATCTTTACTTTTGAAAATGTGAAGCATTGGAACTGTCAGGTTTTTGTTCTTTTTTCAACTGAGTATACATATTGCTCTTAATTTCTACTTCACACATTTTCCAAACATGGTCTCACCTGCGTACTTGAAGAAGAATCCGTCTCTTGCTTCATTCCTCCCGGTTTTAAAGGAGAACATCACTCTTGGGCGGATGACGGTAAAACTTAGGTTTTGGTGTATTCTGGGTTGAAAGCCTTGCCTGTTGCAGTACTTGATAATATTCCCAGGCTCACTTGCATCAGCTACACCGATAATTTCAAGGAAGTCAAAACGGCAATCGGTGTGACCCGATTCCACGTTGAAGACATAAAACTGAATGTCAAGTCTCTGCCCGATGTTTAAACCATAAATTGTGTAGTTGGAGTTGATATTGTAACCGTAAGATGAGGGAAATGTAGTGTGACTCAATAGGTAACCTATGTTGTTCTGTACATATGGTACCCAAGTTGGTACCCTGCTATCTGGATCATGGATGGATGGTGCCACTGTAAAAAGGAAGATAAATCATTGTAGGCCTACTACATTTCCATTGTGAAGTGTACAAACGTAATGACATTACCAATGCCAATAATGCATCCTATTTTGCCATTCAGAAAATTGTACAAGATACCATTGTTCGAAAAGTCTCTCGGTTTTTAAATTTTAAGTTTTCCACTTTTCAGTATAGAATATTTCAAATTCAGCATTAACATGCAAAGCTTTTGCTCGGTAAATTCCATGAAGCCTACCAATACAACATTGGTGTAGTGTGTTCAAGACTTCGCTGATTAATAAATGGTAACATTGGTGAAAACAAACCGAGTGCTTGGAAACAAGGTGAAGCTGTGTCTTGGTGAGAGATGCCATATGGCTCAAAAGACCAATTCTGGCTTTGACAGCTGAATCTGTCCTGTATTACTTGATCTCCAAGGTGACAAGTTCCGTCGAAAGTTAGTTTGCTACCGATAGTCGATGTTGAGGCCGAGGTTTTGTTGTATAGACAAAAGGCAGATGATTTGCAGCCTGCTTCTTGCCCTGCATAAATATACATAAGAAATTGTCATTGATGGACATAAAGTAGATCGTAAGTTTCATTTATGAAATGCACCATGGGCAACATTCTAGCCTAGTAGTTATGCTCTCTCTCAATGAGTGAGGATTGAGTGGAGATTAGCATGTTTAGGATGAATGATATGATACGAGAGCATTAACAAAATATATTTTCAATATGTGATAGGTTCTAGCTTTGAGCTGGTCTTCTTGCACTCCTGTCCCAAAACTGAAACTAAAAAATATGACTCACTACAAAGCTGAAGACAGCCCCTATATTGGTATCAAAATTTGCATGTATTGTAAACATAGGGGATCAGACCAAAAAGACAATGACAAGGAGAGGAAATTATTGATTCAAACTCAAAAAACTGTCTCCTTTGAAAAATTGAATCCATATTTTTGTCAGCATTATTTCAGTATTTACCTACAAAATACTTCAGATAGAATCCTGTTGATACCACATTCTCCGATTTGAAATCAAAGAACACGCCAGGGTATGTAGTCCAGAATGAAATAGGTGAGAGAAGTTGTGGTTTTTGAATATCACAGTATGTAACAGCACCTGCGAGTCCAGCAGCATAGTCTGAGCGAATGACCCCCAAAATTTTGAGAGAATTGTCACATTTGTTTGTTGCCACAAAACTCGATGAACTTGGCAAATCAAAGTTGTAAAACATGATGAAAATTCTTTGTGCAACATTTATGTTATGCAATTGTAAAGAGGCAGCGAAGTTGCCACTGTAAGATGCTGGATATGTATCGTGGCTGATTATGGTAGCGGAGGTATCCTGCGTAGTAACCCACTGCTCTGTTCTGCTTTGATTGTATAAGTAAATGATGTCAGCATCTACAATCATGAATATAAGTTTGATATCAATTTCTAAGTCACTGTTATATGATCTAGGCCTACACATATGATATATGTTAACATGTATTTATAGCCAGCATTACCTCTGCAACCCTAAAACCACTGCAACCTTTAATCGTTGTACTGGAGAGCAATAAATATAAATAAACAGTAATTTAGAGAATTTGAAGAGCCATTCAATGACTCCATAGACTAGTGGAGGTGGCATAACGACAAAAATCAAATAGTCAGTGTTGAACCTTAAATGTCTAGGGACAGCTCACAAAAACAATATTTAAATGCAAACAATCCCACAGTATACAAACATTTTCGTTTCTTAGATGGCGTTCCATACAAGGCTTCAAAAAGATGTTATTGGCAAAACAATAACTTCATCAGTTTTTACCCTTGTATTCAAGGCAATGGACAAACAGTTTTCAGCTTTTTAGGGAAACTGACATGGTTCCTTTTTAATAATGGGGGTATTGAAAAACAGGCATAGTCTTGCTGTTTTGCAATATATTTATCACTAGGCCTCTCAGCTCTCTCTTCAAAGATGGAGTTGTCGTCCCCTTTTGGCCTTCATTCCACTGTGTTATTCCCAACAGCACGTAGTTCAATGGTCTTAAATCTAGGAGTCACAGGCTACCATTTGTAGCGGGTCACAAAATGTTCTTCGGATCTACCAAACAGATTGGAGAACATAATAACCGTTGCCTTTCTTCAGTCATACTGCGCGTGTGCATCAAATGATTTGATTTGATCACTGCAAAAGTTAGATGTAGGCTTCTGAAGCAATCTGATTGGCCAATATAATGATGAGGCAAGAGACAATGGTTAGACTATCTTATAGAAACAATAGTTTCATTTGCGTGTCCTATCAAAAATATCAAATAATCAATTAATTTATCCGGATCCCGATTTCGCCAATGAAGCCACCATTGGAGAAATTGGAATTCCCACTGAATAAGCTGATTATTTAATATTTTTGATTGGGTGCGCGAATGAAACTAATGAACTTTGCGACATTCATTTTCAGCTGCAGGGAGACAACTTTGTCAGTACGCCCTTCAGTACCGTTCCATCTAGGAATAAAGGGAATTTTGAATTTCCATCATGACAGAATCCCCAGCTTGATGATAAACCATGTGTTCCTTATTTAGCTAATAGGAGCCTGGAAATCTTAGAAATTCAATAATCATTGTTTGTAAGATCCTGTTTAAAGGCATGGCTCTTTTCAACATACCGATATGGTAGAGGTTGAAGCAAACGCTTTGATTTGAAGACTCCCACTCGCTATCCGCTTCCCTGCATCCCAAGTACTCATGAGAGCTAGTCGGAGTTGTGTCCACATTACACACAGCGCTCCACCAGTATCCACCTTGATCAGGAACGCTAATATGAGTGTAGACATTTAGAATATTCTGTTCACAAGGATATTCCTTCACTAAAACAGCAAACAAAACAAGCTGTTCGCTTCATTGCAATTCTTTTTATGACAAGTATTAGTCAATACAGTCATATAAAGAAAATTACTTTTTGCACTTTCATGTTCATGTCCTAGCTTTTATGAAGAGATGTCTTGTGACTAGATAGCCATGTACTTCAACCTATCGCCGCACGCAGTAATGTGCAATGCATCGAAAAGCTCATAGGAATATAAGCATAGTTTACAGGAGTAGTGTCCTTACTGTACCCGAGAGCACAACTTATTTAATTATCAGTAGTTGAAATACAATTAAACTTTAAGGGTAAGCAAGGGCTTGAGCTTACATAGCAACATAGGAATTAGTATGAGGAGTAATGAATGAGTATCAAATGACATTTATGCTTCCTCTTCCACCTTTTATCTTCGCTGATCGATTGTTTGGAAGGTTTTTTTCGTATACTAACCTTGTGGCCATAATTCTCTTCGCTCAAATCTGCACTTAATAACAGTTTCTAATCGTTAAGTACGCTGCCTTGCCTTCCGGACACCTTTAGTGTGGTTTATGCATGCATTGGAAGTAATCATGCAAAGCACAACCCATCCCCCCTCGATATAATCAAAGCATTAGAGAAAAAGAATTATTAAGAATCAGATTTTTGCCCTACCTGTATATTGAATAAGAAACCCTCCTTTGTATGGACCCGGTTGAGTGGCTTGAGATTGAAAGTTGAGAGTGACTACATTTTTTGATGGGAAGTACAATTCTGAGGTTAAACTTGTGGTGTTTGATCTACAGAAACGAGATACCCTTTGCCCATCGCCATCAGCCCTCCAGTGTTTTTGCACACCATAGATATCTAAATGATCACCGCAAGGAGGCCAGTACGCCATTTTGAAGTGGATTACATCTATCTTTACGAGATGCAGGTCAGCTCTTGCAGTTGCTATAGAAATGTTTGAGTTGGTGTTTCTGGCGTAGCTGGATGATGAATTGAATAATCCAGAGTGGCTAGCAATGTACCCCCGTGTCTGAGTTGGAAGGGGATACAAGCTGCTTGTGGTAGTACTTGGTATACAGGCCGCCACTACAAGCATGAACAATCGACATTATTCTTATGCAGTGAATCCAGCTCTGTAGATAACCACATGAAGAGCCATAATTACAATTCAACCGCACCGGTTCGAGCTACATATGCATGGACGCATGCATTAGGGTTGCTCCACATTGACACGTAACACCAAACGCACCCTCTACCTACCACAAGACCATGGCGAGAAGCTTAAATGCATGCAATGGGATCAAATCCAATATTAGCACCAGCCAATGGCCAGTAGCAAGGTATGATTATTGATTATGATAAGGGACTTGATACTAACAGCAGGCTCCGGACTTTTTTCAAGTCAGTCTGACAAAGGAGTTTTACATCCTAAAATTCCTTGGTCTGACGAGTGGTAAGAAAATCCATATTATTCAAAATCCTTGATCAAGATAATCCACGTAGACAATAACACTTGTAGTTTATAACAGGAATGTAAATTGTAAATGGTTTTCACAAACCTCAATTATGGTTATTTCAAATGTTGTCTCTTTTTAATCAGGTACTGCGTGCAACAATGTTGGAAGGAAATAACCTGGCAATGTGAGTAGGACTACTACTCCATTTTTTATCGAAAAATTATCAGCACTGGATGGTTTACACTGTTTACTGGAGAAATTCAGTTGCAAGATTTCAGAATTCGGCACTAACAACAGTTTTGAAATCGGAAAATCCTGAAAGATAGGCCAATATGGAAAAACAGATGCTTTACTTTGTTCACCAGAATGAGTAGTAAAAACCTACCAACATATGTGAATGAGAATCCATGGACCCAGTTCCTCGATGCGGACGGTGCATAAAAGCTAAAATTTATGCTGTCATCGTTTCTGTCGAGGGGGAAGTTTACCCATATGTTGATATCGGGTTTATTCATTCCGTTGCACATCTGGTGACTTCCAATCAACAGGTAGTGAGTGCAGTGACCATTGTAGCCCCCTTGAACAGCAAATGTGTCATATTTGATCAGTAGTATTTTTTCGTTGTACCTATATTTGGATACAAAGCCAGCCAAAGTTATACTGGCATTGGTCGTTAGGTATTTTGAGCTCTGGTATTGTCTGTGGCTTCTTATAACACCTGAGATTTCAGTAGTTGTTCTTGTGCCATCACTGAAGTATATAGGTTGGCTTGATGTCAGAGTTGAATCTAAAATGAAACAGGAGAATAAAGCAAGTTGATTAGAAAAATGAGAGTCAGAACATTGAGTGAAAGTAAGCTAAATTCCCATTGATTTGCTTGCATCCTTGACTTTAAAGAGGTGAGGATTATTAGTGATGAATAGAACAAAAGTCTGACTAGTCCAAGTACTCCACATAATCCATGTCCTTGCACTAAGCCTCCTTCCGCTGTTAAAACAGTGACTACAATTGAGACATCACTCAATATAAGCCATCAGTTTTCTGTTGCAGTTAAGGCCCTCGCATACTACACAGGAAACTGCAAAATTGTCTTTATCCATATACACTTCAACTTCTTTTTACAATTGCAATGATTTTTACAACAGTTTTATATATGGGCGGCAATTTTTGCTACAATTTTATAGATGAATATTTGCAGTTTTGTGTGTAGTGTGCGAGTGCCTTCACTCAACTAACAGCAAATACTTTTGCACTATATTTATTCTGAAGCGGTATGTATGACACTCTTTATCCAATAAATTCATGGGCAAGATATTAAAATGTATATGCATTTTTTTATTATTACCAATTATCATAACCTATGAGTTATCTGCCCCTTTTTCATGGTCACAAAATTGCTCAGCACTCACACGGATTTTGTTTATTGGTTCAGCGAACCTAAATTAGATCAAGGAGTTAGAATGATTAGATCAAGTATGTAACGTAGTAAAGGTCTTTCACCTAAATCTTTTGGTTTGATTACCATTCTCTAAGAGTGCAAATGGGAAATATTTAGGGTGCCTACCACCCAACATTTAGCGTGTTGCATTTTTAACTCCCTACAGTAGGGTACTGAAAATCTCAAGAATTTGTATGATATACCCTAAAATTGGCTTGTTTCTAATCCAAACAGACAGATTTATCTTCTAGTCAAGATCATTTGGCTGGAAATCATAAGTTTTTGCCTGATTGACAATCGACATGATTCTTGCAAAAGTAGAGTACTCATTTGCAACATAAACACGCCCTTGTCATCTCAAACTGGTAATATCCAACAACAGAATGGCACTAATCCCTCACTACTCACTACATCAACTATATACATCCTTGATTAGAATCTTACACCTATTTTGCGCAAGAACACAGAAAATATAGTTTTGTACTGTATGCGTAGGCTTGTGCTAGCCACTCGGTGACGGACTCAATGTAAGGAAATACAAACCTGCTGTAGATACACCAATAAAGCCACATAGAGTAATAACTGTTGAGCTCCAAACAATTCTTTGTATATATTTTGTATATCCCATTGTTCTGACTCAAAGCAGTGATGTCAGACTGGCCAGCTGTTATGAGGAGACCATCGATTGAGGCCTTTCAATGTTATAAACAAAACGAGCAGTAGTGTCAACAATATGACATCAAGCAAGTGGCAGTCACGATGGCAATCCAAGTATTGACCTCACCACCAAAAATATGCTGCTTGCGGCACATTATCCATAGTACGACTTGGGATGGTAATATACCACGTAAATGTAGGCTTTCACTTCTGTCAACTCGTAAATGATCAGCTGCAAAGTTAAGATGTGCGGTAGTGAGAGGAAATCATCACTGCTTTGTTATCAGTTAGGTTGCAGTATCAGCCAAAAGCTCAGTCCACAACCCACTCACAAATTTGACTATCTAAGAACAAATATGCAATCTCAATATCATTTTACGCCTTATCTAACTATACAAGCTGCAGTGTGCAGTGATAGGCTGACACTGGTGATATTTTTTGTAAAAGTTTTGAAGCAACTTCCTTGTTCTTGCTTTCACTCATACTATGCCAGGGGTGTATTGGAAAATATTATCAGATATTGAACTGCAATAAATGGGGTAATCTTTCAGTTTTTCACCTACCCAGCGCTATCAATTACTACCGCAGCATTGACATAGTCTTAGGTCACAAACAATAAATGATTGAATTGTACAAAACCAACCCCTATTGCAATCAAGGAGTTCATTCTAACTCCTTGTTGCAATGCTGAATTGTTGTAATTCGCCCCTGAGTGTTTATTGCTTTTACTATGAAAATTAGGGTTATTTCATAACCACAGTCTGCAATTCTAATAATAATATTATTGCATATATCAAACATTATACCATTGTAAAGCTTTTTATTTGAACAAACAGAAAACACAATTGACTTTTTATTTTATTGCAGAAGATCAACATCATTGATAAACATATTTGCATGTTGGCTCTACACATGGGTTTCATGTGCATCAAATAATCATGATGATTTCGTGCAAAGCAGTAGGATATTGTCAGTATGGTAAAATCATTCCCCAACCATAACATTCAGTGGTTTAGTAATAGAATGTTGATCTGGGCAGCTGCGCAAAAGGAAAATGGCCGAGATATCATGACTCAGGAGGCAAAAAAGCAGCAGAATGACAGAACAGGAGAGCGTGTCATCACAAATCTAAATCATCTGAGTGGTCCCAGACTAGGATACTATAGCATTGGGTAGAGTGAAGGAATATAATATAGCAGCAATGAAGGAGTCAATTATTGCTGACTGATGACCACTGACCATGACAAGAGATATGGGGATCTCAGATCGACAGATAGTAAATTTATACACAGAGCCTCTGCTCCAGAAGATTAACTCTGCACAAACAATCAGAGCTCTTCAGGTGGTAACCACAATAACATAAAAATGTAAATCAGAGATTTTTGGGCAGGGGCGGTGCTTACTCTCTCTCTCATAAGAAAGAGAAATGACATGGCTATAAGAAGTTATGGAAGACGGATGGGATATCCTTATCAAACTAGACTATACTGACTGTGCAGTTAAACAAGGGCTTATCTGTATTAAATTCATTGAACAATTGAACTACATACATGTAATACTGGCACTCAATTTGATTTGGTAATGCTAAACATCCATCACAACGAGGATGTATGAAAAGCTTGACTGACTTTATTCCAAATGTGATAAATTGGGATTTTCGATATACCCTGAAGCCTGAACAAGGATTTGAAATCCTTTGAGAGCTCCATCCTTGCTGCAGCAGGAAAATATTGATGGAACAAAATTTAACAGTCCCTGGGCTATGAACCATGAAATTCACCGAGCGTTTTCCTAGGCAGCTATATTTGTTAAAACACTTCAGTCCACTCCCCCATTTTAGGAATCTAGCTTCAGCAAATTGGCCATGAACAGAAATAGCATGGCCTAAAACAAAATTTATGGGGTTTTCTTTCTGTTGGGTCAAATGAAGATTTCAATAGTTGAGAAGTTCACATAGTATGATTAAGTGTGTCAGTGTGACAAGCCAAAGATTGAAAGATTGAAAAAATAGGCTTCACATTATTGACGACTGAAGTCTGAAATGACCGATACGATGTGAAAACTAATATTGTTGGTGCAACCCCAATTAATTTTATCTCAGGAATATTTCGGTTTTTTTTGGCTCAGGAAACGAAAGATAAGGTTGGTATTAAAAAAGCAGAGTAAAAATCTCTGTTGACATTATCGGCTGTGACAGCAAGTTGGTTTGTCTTGTATCAATATTGATTATCGACATTTCGGTTTTACTCTATGAACTTGTCTACTCAGTTTTAAAGAGGGTATAACTCCTTATTCAGAATATGTTGTGTGACTAAAGAATTCAGTATTAACAAAAAAATAAAGTATATGCGTTCCAAACATGGATGTGTAGTGTGCATTTATTACTTTGCCAGATATGTAAGTATTTCGAGACGGGGTTTGTTTGATAACCTATAACCTACCCGAACTTGTTTTGGTAATTTTTCCAGCCCTAGTTTACATTATTTTGTACAGGTTTAAAATTCTATGCCACTAGCAAACCCAGACTCAAGCCAGGTCAATTTACATGCTGGCATTCAGTTACACACTACAAATTGTTCAAGTCACTAGGCCTATAACAATTTTTCACTACTGCAAGGAGTTTTGTATGAGACTGATCAGTCTGCCCTGGCAAGCGATCGGAGTAGTATAGTAGCTGCAATAGACTACCCAAAAATAAAGGATGCTGATTGGTCCA
>ERZ1740056.192-NODE-192-length-10268-cov-6.728287_pt1 | contig 10268 bp, 8 predicted proteins | sample MGYA00581746_ERZ1740056 | MGnify/ENA primary metagenome ERZ1740056 (study PRJEB43018, sample SAMN04849745) | marine metagenome | isolation source: floating plastic debris | place: Pacific Ocean | collected 2008-09-01 | study: EMG produced TPA metagenomics assembly...
CCAACAGTCGTACATTGCAGGTATGTTACTCAATCCCAGAGCTTATCGTTTTAAATCAAATTTCAACCAAAGTCTCATTAGGTCCTTTAAGTCAAGATCTTTACCTATGACTTACGTGACCATTGTAGAGTGGATCAGAATTTGGGTGGGTAAAAATAAGCATTTTTCTGTTTTGATCTGTTTAAAATGGTCATTTGTCACACCTTGGTCTGTCACCAGCATACCATATAACTGTTTTTGGTTCTCAAACAAATTCATTTTACCAGAATGTAAATGTGATGCGAATGTGACCAAATCACAATAAGATTCCAACATATCCAAATTTTGTACTGCATTCCTGCAATTGTCTACCAGACCATGGTTTGTGTATCTACCTTGGTCAGTTTATTTTAACTTGCTCAGATAACATTCCATTGTGCATACCACTTCGCACCTTCTGAGTAGGATGAGCTCAATATTAATCCTGATATCTGTTTGTTCTTGTAAATCACAGTGTTTTAATTGCTTAAATTGCAGTGGGAACCATCAATCAACATTATTATCTTACGCTACCAACTGAGAATCAGATTGTGCCAAAAAGTATTGTAAATATTTAGAGCTCAATATGTCACTGCCACTGTCTTGGATCCACCTTAATTGCTTTAACAGCTACACCAATATTGCTCAGAGCTAATTTGTCAGACTGGAGATACTCTTGCTGAATTAATGAGTCTGGCCGTGGCAAAAGTGGGTTTATTGAGCATTGCTGACTCTCATTTTTCCCATGAAAACGATAAATGAATTGCTTGAGAAACACAGAAATATGTGTCAAATTCATGTCCAAGGGTCGAAATCATAGGCTATAATCCAGTGCATTCTGTTGCTCGCACCACTGAGAAACTGTCAATATACTTTTGCTACACATTGTGATCTCGCCAATTTCTACCGGTTTATTTTGAGTAATACGCAGCATATTGAAGTTTTGTGGCATTTTGTTACAAGGGTGTTTCTTAAAGCTCAAAATTTTCCCATGAATCCCAGTTGAACATGTTGTGATAGGAGTGATGGTAAATGTATAGGGCTGTAATGTTATGCCCATTAGGCGTTATATTCTTTAACTTCTCTCATTTCTCTCGATTACAGCACTGGGACAGGACGGACAGGTACACTGTTAGCTATTGACTTATGTATGCAGGCATATGATGATAGTCAATCAGTGGATATTATGAATTGTGTGTACAGGATACGTAATGACAGAGCTGGAGCCGTGCATACCACGGCCCATTACGCATTTATATACAAGGTAATTGTAAAAATAGAGCATGTTTTGTTTGAAGCATTGTATACAGCTTTAGTACACCCGTCTCTTTTCGTATATTTTCAATGGGGTGATATAAGATCCCGTTTGATTGTCATACAAACCCTTGATATAACCAGATTTTTTGCAGGGAGCTGTCCACTTTTCTGCAACAAAACCATAAACCTGCATGTAGGCGACCTATAGTCTGTTGAGTGTCAGACAATTAAAAAACTAATTAGGAAGGTATCACTGATATGAAATGATAAAATGTCACAGGTACAGAAAAATGGTCATTTGAAGGTCAAAAAAGTTTTTGCCATAACCTTGTCTGGTGTGCCAACAAATTCTCTTGATAATAATTGTTTTACAGACCATGCTGGAGTACGCCAACAGAACAGGAGCAAGCAACTCCCCAAGTAAATGGAGTTCCATGTCATCACTGGCTTGAATATCCTGACAAGCCGAGGTGTTCTCTTTGTCTGTCTTCTTGATGGTCAGATCTGTCATCTTCTGATGTCACAAAGTATATTTTTGGCCAAATCTTGGAAACCTCATCCGCCAGCTACACCAGAACACTTGCCAAATCACTGAATCCAGCATTATTTATTATGTCATGTCCAATTTAAGATTCTGTTCTGTTTTTTGTTGCGGGAGCACTGAGAGACTTATTAATAAATTCAGCCCATATTTCTGTATTAAATGTGCAATATCATAACAATGAATAAATATAATAATGTTCAGGTGAGCGAAAATTATTTTTCACCACCATATCAGCAGTATAGAGCGGTCATAATTTAGTTATTGGTTTCTAGCACCAATCATTCCAGCCAAACCGAAGCATAATAACAATTCTTTATTCTTGAAAATGACATTTTGTGATAAGTAAAAGCAATATCGATGCATTCCTAGGAATACATAATAATATAATGGTACCTACATGAATTTTCTTATTGATATATTGAATTTCGCCCAACTTCCATAAAAATAGCTATGGCATTAATTCCATTTCTACTTCCTGTATATATTTGATAGTTATGCTGTTAAGTAGTTCTGACAATAATATTTGTGTGAAAGTTTTTTTTTGTAAAATGTATCTCTTTTCCTTGTACATAAGATTGATGATTTTTTGTGATCTTTTTTTCATATTGTATCCATCCATATACTATATACATTGGCATAATATCAGTGACGCTTAACCAACTATTGGTGCTAGAAAAATGAAATGTTTGAAGTGAAGTCAAATAAAATAATAAGCGCAATGAAGTTTCTTGTTGCCATCTTCTGATGAAGTTATACTTTATGGTCAACGCAATGTTCTTCCTTTCTATGCCTATGTCTATATGTGGGGGGCACACCATTAGCATTAAAAACGAACACTTCTTGTATTTAGAATGTTTACTTTAGTGGTCAGAATAAAAATAACTATTTTTTCAACCAATTATCCAGTATAAGAGAGGACTTAAGGTATTAACCTAGGCTATTCAGTTTTGGATTACACTAATTCACAATGACCGGTTCCCTCTCATCGCATCAATTCTGCTGACAAGTAAACAAATGAAGTGATTTCAATCTGGCATCCGCCCATTGTGACACTGCTATTGTAGTGCCTATGGAGCGCTCTGCCGTACCCTCACAAAGACGTATCTGATCTTGCAATGGACCATAGGCTACAGACGTGCCACCAACATTAGCCTTGTTTGTAGAGCCAGTATTTTATTTCTTACCATGCTTTAATAGTGCGTCAATTATCATTTATGGCATTTTACAGCATGTCACTGATTAAGATAGTATTACATGGGAGTATAAAGTGCAACTCTTTGACTGGTGGCAGTGCGTTTTGTGTTTTGTTGGCTGCGGGCATTAATCGTTGATCACTAGCTATGATAGAATAATTCCAAGAGAAAAATACATGCTGTCATCGGCCACTTAAACCTCTTGAGAACACTCGCGCCGCGGCTATGCAATAACAACTCTTCTCATTGTAACGCTGCCACGCCAGCCATGTGATTATTATAGCGCAGGCCACTAAACAGACACTGTAGGCATAAATCTCTGACAAGCTTCTATTTAGAAATCTATTAGATAAAGATCAACATGATTACGAGTAGCTGAAACAATTTGTACTGCCACCTAGAGCCTACCATTTCATGGTCGCAATATATAATTTTGTTTAATATTAAATCTAGATGCCAATTACCTACGTGCTAATCAAATATGCGGGTTGTCATCTGGGGGTGTCGAGTCAAGTTTCTTTAAGTATTGAACACGGCCATGTCACCATTGTACCAAGTACGGTGTATCGCTCTGATCTGAATGGGTTGTGACATGTGAGATTTTCCTATTTATTGCTTAATTATCATGTAACAGCAATGCATTCTGACACGCAGACAAACCTCTTGAAACAGACATCTAAGGGTCAAAATGATTTCAGCCATGCCAAAGACAAAAATTATAATAACCTTTCTTTTCTAAATTTGTCTGCTTTGGTGCATCTCTAAATTGGAAATGTGCTGCTGTGAAGAAGTGTCTCAGTAGAACATGTAACGACAGCGTCTTGTATCCTACAACTTAGTCACAAGCGGCAGCTGAACATCAGGGTACCGCCATACTGTCTGCTGCTATTCCTCATGTCAATCTTATAACTATGCTGACATCTGCTTACAGCATCTATACTTGTCCGCTATACTACAAGTCATGCTACGACCAATGTGAACGGAGGAAACGGATGCTTTCAAACATATTAATGGATTTCCTGAGATGGTTCCCATGGATCAGAACAATGTTTTAATTTTATATTTCATATATTATTCACCTTTTCTAGAATTCAAATTATCCTACATGTATTTTGAAAGATATACAACTGTTGAATGCTTGAGATAACCAATAACATATTAAAAATATTGATAACCATAAATAATGACAAATCTTCTAATGCTGTAATTGGTTGATAATGATCCTTGTAATAATGCTTGTAATGATCCGATAATTGAGTGGTAATAGACGACAACTCCCTATTCTCTTACTTTATAATTGACAGATAACTGTATTTGAAGATAGCAATGCAATCGATCAACCTTTTCAGGCTCATTAAAGGTGTGATTTCGTTCTATAGCATTGTATCAATGAAGCTAGACAATATCATTGCTTCCACTTTTAACGACATACCATTGCACATTCGCTCATCATTCAAAGCACACTCTAAACGATTTTACTCAATGTTCAGTTGACTAAGTATTGCTTGTTTTTTTTTTCGAGTAAGAGTTCTTTTGTTTTTGTTGGCTAATTCTGGAAAACATTTTTATCAAATGAGATTTATGCCAATAAAGAATATAGATATATGTGTAACTAAAGATTGGTTGCACCTATGTAGAATATTTTGTTTTGACTGGCAAATAGATTGAGGGGGAATAGTGCTGGTGCTATCAACCCCAGTGCCACTTATGCACCACAACCGACCGTTGGGGCTCTCAAATTAACTGGTAATAGCAAAAAGACTAGCGATTTAAATTAACGATGAGGTAAAGATAATATTGCATGGGGATGAACTGGCCCCCACAAAGTATAACACTTTACAATGCGCCACTTAAAAACCATACACTAAAAGGTTCAAAATATTATGTTGAGATCAGACCAAATCAGCTGTGGATCACACTGTCTGTTTCTGGCGTGGTATGACTTATAGAACATTAAGTTGGGTTACTTGCGGTTGCTTGAAACCTTGATATTGATGATGAAATTGATTTAACGAAGGAAGTTGTTCAAAGGACGTAGTTTTTGGGTTATGTAATGGCAGAAGTGGTGAAGACGTGCAGTAAGGATATGGAAACATCATTCATATCATTATTATAATCACATGCTTTGACAGTTTTCTGGTTTGCTGATGGGTTGACATCCAACCATTCTTATCTAAATTCCTGATTGTTCAACATGCCATAAAACGGAAAATTTTTGTTACAATATTCCCATTTTTATTTTAAGTGCTTTGCTGTCATTTCAGAAAAAATGATGCCAATCATGATTTCACAACGCAATCATTTTTGTGGGATTTCTCAGATAGCACTATTCTAGGAGGACGAAGTATATTGTTTGTGTTTTACGGTTGAAATCTAAATATAATTGCACCGCAATGTCTTCAACTTGATAAGCACTTGAGACCACATGGCACTTCTGATCTAAACATCTTGTGCTTCAGTTTAGTCACCACGAATGGCTAGAAAATAAAAATAACGCCTTGTTCCACTGAACATAGGACTATATCAGGCTCTGTTAGGATCCTTTGTTTCAGTACATAGTTGTCACTTATGTCAAAGCATACTTATCCTGATGGCCACTGATGCCGGAATAGAATAGGAAACATTTTCTTCCTGACAGCATTTTTACCACATATTTTGACTGATTTGACTGTGATAAAGATCTTTTCTCAGCCATGTTTCTAAACTGATACCAATAAGCATTGCTGTATTGGACAAGTTTCTGCCAAATACCATGATTGTATTGGCAGGGACAGGTCAAAATAACTCCTGGTGGTGATATAGACACCACAAACAAATCCAGGTTTATTGGGTACTAGATGTGGGGCTAGGTGGATGCTATTTTAAGCTAAGCTGAAGTCTCGTACTATAGGCTCAAGAAGTATCACTCCTCGCTAGGGGGTCGCTAGGCTGCTGTGAATTGAGGCTACATAGCAGCACATTGTACATTGTATATTGGTTTTTGAAATGCGGGAAAATTTTTATCTAGGAATGAAGCTGCAAATTAAAGTGTCATTGATATATCGACATACCCTGTGCACTTTAAAACCAACTCAATATTTCCAGTCACCTGTGGAGCGAAAAGCAAGATACATGCCCTTCTGTGTGTAGTCATAGGTATTTTAGGATAGTTTTAGGATAGCCCTGTTGTAGATAAGAGATCTATGACATGTGAGAGTGATACATGTACGCTAGCAGCTGGTTACCTCACCATTAGTGTCACATATGGACTAATGGATAATATATATCTTAATATTGTCAGGGTTCCATTGATATCTGATATCATTATTTGAGGTGCAAAATTGACTGATGAGTGTTTTGGAGCAGTATAACTGCCCTATACTGCTTATCAGGTTTAGGGTACTGTGGCAGAAGTGTCACTTTTCACTAGGAAAGTATTTTCAGCTGTATTATTATATTTTATCAGTTTGTTTACTTCATTGATGGCCGATGCCAGCTTGGTTTGATAAAAAATGTAACCAAAAAGATAAACTGCCACGCAGCGAAGAATGTGTCATCTTGAACTGAAAATTCATTTCTACATGTCAAACGGGACTGTGCAATTCTCTCTGCTGTGGCTGGAAAGTGAATGAAATATTTGCTATGCTTTGCTGTTGGACAATACGGAAAATTTAATCAAATCCTAGGCTAGAAAAATCAATTTCCATTTCATTTTCTGGTTTTATTGGGCAACATAACAGGTTACGGTAGCGTTATATAGATCATTGTGATTAAAAGACACATTTTCAATTTGCCATACTGCATTACGTGTACACATTAATGTAGTAAGTAATTTATTTCCTGGCCTCTCCTTGTTTGTCAGCAGTGGTAATTCTGGCTGCTGTAGTCATTTGCGTAGTTATGTTGCCATCTGGTAAATTGTACTATGTTTTGTCTTTGTTCGGCTTGGCTAGAGTTCAAGGTCTGTGACCAGTGAATAGACAATCTGAGCGTGTATACGGACCTACAGGGACCTTTTATTTTCCTAAATGTGACTCAAAAGCGAGTCCCAAATTAGTAATAACCTATGATTCATATTTTCAATGATTGAGTTCCCAGCTGGTTATCTCGAAGTTGTTGCCGATCACTGGCACTACAATCCTTGTCTGGAGAGAATCGAATAATGCAAATTACTAGAATAATTTTGGTGCAAAGCAAATCAATATTATAAGATGTGGATATTGCTACTAACCCAGAGTATTACCGAATTTTCAGGTGTTTTGGAACAAATGAGAATAATGTATTTGCAGGTACCAGCTGACAGTTCACCAACCCTTCTGCGCGAGCTGGTGTATTACCATAAATGGTCCCGAGTGCATTGAATCTACTGTTGAAACGTATTACAAAAGAATAAAAATGGTTTGTTTTGATGGGAACCAAATACAGGAAAAGCGACACCATTTCGGACCATGTAAAAAGTGTTTTGGTGAGAGGCGCATAATTTATTCCATTTCTCCAGGGATTTCCAAACTTGGACAAACTAAGTTGATTTCTGGGGTAGTCGACATGTGTTAAAAGTGCTATATGGCATGCTCATAAAGTTTTGGGATGAGCGCTAAGGCTACTGTAGATTGAGTAAAGTCCTACTCTTGATGAATACATACATTTGTATCTAGAGTTAAGTTTCACCACTTTGGCTGTGAATGAATATTAGCCAGAGTTTATTTTAGCTATTTATAATTTCTCAATGATAACATAAAAATGAGAAAAGATAATTTAGCTAGTTGGAGTGGCGAAAGCGCTATATTTTAGTCTGATGTATTCAGCATACACTATCTATACTATACACATATACGTAGGATATCCATGGATGGTGTTGGTTGTGGCACGACAACCGAAACTATTTTTATGATGACACACACACCCTGGTATAAAATGGCAGATGAAATTATAATTAGCAGTGTCACTGATGACAAACTGACACTTGTTTTTTATTCTTGTATCTATCCTATTTCTGTGAGATTGTTGCCTTCTAATGTCCTGCTTACAGTTCGGTTTAGTTAAATGTAAATTTTAAGGATCCTGCAGCGTTGATTAGGAATTGCCATGCAAATTGGCTTAATCTAGTTTTCCTTTCTCTAACACTTCGGTCAATACAGGATTTATTTGTGGTTCAATAATCGATAAACGTTTCAGTATACTACATGCACAGCCTGGTTGGTTTTGACCAAGCACCCAGTTTTTGATAATTTTGTCCAAATATACTAAATACAGTAATAATAATTGAATATAATAAATGGTGAAAGACATGTGACATGTGCCCATCCAATGTGACAGCGGAGTCCGTGTGGTGGGTTCAGAGGATTGAAGCCTAAAAACCAACGATATAATGTGACAGCACCATTGACCCCTGGCAATTCTCTATGTAGAACAATAACATTATACCATAATGAAGTTTGCATTAATTTTGAATAATGATTGGCACCATGTTCATGGTGTCTAAAATCTGCATGAACGCACTAATCACATTTTGGTATTAGGCCAATTATCATATCATTCTGGTCGGGTGACACTATACAGCTCATGCACAAATCCAACAGACTCTGATGACAAGCACTTCACTTTATAAATACTATGGCAATAATTGAAAGCATGGCAGGCGCAGATAAAAGAAGTGTAGATAAATAAGCCTGCACTTGAGAGAGCTAGATGCGTTGTCATTGGCTGATTTAGCGGTATGAAAGTATGAAATAAACACTCGTCATCCAGAGTGCAACACAGATTTATACAGAAAGTGGACTCTTATAAGAATAGTCACAGAGAATAACATCAGTCTTCTCGCATCAATCGATACCTAATCTGAAAATCATTCTGCTGCTGATTTTCTTCCGCTCCTGTTAAACCAAGCAAAGACTGACGCTCATCAAGCACGGGCTGCAGCACTCTGAGTCACGGTAGAGTTTTCCTGGAATTGCCAACACTGAATAGACAACAGTAGTGTCAACGCTATCAAAAAAACAACTGTGGTAAAAATGGAGAGTGACTTTTTATGGATTTTTGTTTCTTTAATTTTCCTCACTTCTGCTGACCGATTTAACCAGAGGACCTGCCAGGAGATTACCATACCAATGTGCAAAGGTATCGGCTACAACATGACTTACATGCCTAACCAGTTCAACCACGACAATCAAGAGGAAGCTGGACTTGAGGTCCACCAGTTCTGGCCGCTTGTGGAGATCAAGTGCTCTCCCGACCTACAGTTTTTTCTCTGCAGTATGTATACACCGATTTGTGTGACAAACTATCACAAACCTTTGCCAGCGTGTCGGAGCGTGTGTGAGAGGGCTAAGGCAGGCTGTTCTCCCCTCATGAGACAATATGGCTTTGCCTGGCCAGAAAGGATGAGTTGTGAACGATTACCAGAATTTGGTGACAAAGATAACCTCTGTATGGATTTTAATACATCAACAACCACAACAACGCCAACCCCTAAACCTGTGGCTCCTATCAAGCCTATAAAACCTGTTAAACCAGCCCAAGAAGGAGAATACAGACCTGAAGATCTCACTGTGACACCTCGAGGTGAGGTTTATTTCTTTTCTGTTCAAATTCTGACAATTTATTTGTTTTGGTATATATTAGTAACAAGACCAGATTTAAGTTTGATTATCGATTTGGGTCAATTTAATGAGGCTGACATATGTTAAAAGTGTATCCAGCTCTTCTCACAAATAATTCCCAGAGTGAGGAATTCAGTGAAAATGGTCTGAGGAAAAGATGATGAAGTCATCAATTTGTAGCTCGGTAAAAATAAGTATTTTATAAGCACACAACACCTTTGTAAACACGAAATGCACTGGTGTACCTCTGGTTCTTCATGTTTCTTCCCATGTTCATCTGATTTTAAGTGCACCTATCAATAACCACCTGAAACTGTCACTGGTCAAAACATTTACAATCATCAAGTTGATTTCGGGAATGCTGAAAAGCTGCCAAGAGTGCCAAACGCATGCCAAAGATGCCACAGTTTCAATGATAACATCTAATTAGGCAGCAGTTTAAGTGCTAATGTGTCTCTTTCTTAAACGATCATGCTGTTAATTACTGCTACGCCGTAACACCATCGCAAGAAAATTCGCCAGGATGTTGAAAAAGCCGCCAAAACATGTCGCAAAAATCAAAGTCTACACAATTGGTGCAAAAACTCGCGCAAAAGCTGTTTGTGGGTATCTCGTCTGCAAACATAACGTAGTTACTCAGAAAATACATGGTGATTTAGCTTGTTGAAGTTGGCAGCT
>ERZ1740056.193-NODE-193-length-10265-cov-6.128991_pt1 | contig 10265 bp, 8 predicted proteins | sample MGYA00581746_ERZ1740056 | MGnify/ENA primary metagenome ERZ1740056 (study PRJEB43018, sample SAMN04849745) | marine metagenome | isolation source: floating plastic debris | place: Pacific Ocean | collected 2008-09-01 | study: EMG produced TPA metagenomics assembly...
ATTAAAGATAGCGTTAAGATTATGTGGATCCTCTGCCATCTTGATTATTGACCTGCGGGATGATGATTTCATCTCAAAACTTCCAACTTTAAATCCCAGTATCTTGTCTAGTCCAGGAGAAAAATTTATTGATACCTTCATAGTACCTTTGAGCTCAACTATGCACCTAGCTGTTTCTTTATCATATTTAAACTCTAAGGTGTTATGGATTTTTCGTGAACACTTAAGTTTTATTTGATCGTTGATTTCTGTTACTAAGTCTGTTATATTTGAGTAATGCCCATCCTTGAGAGGGATAAGCGACTGTGTTCCAGGCTCCACATCATTTATTTGAATTGCGCAGTTTTGAACATTATACCATGATTTATAAAATTGTATTTCTTCTAGAGCAACTTCCCATTGAGCATTACCAAAATCGATTGGTTGAGGTAGCTGAACTGTATAGCTCGATAGACTGTTATCTGGGAAATGCTTTAAGCTAGAATTACTTGGTAGTACCAGACGCATTTTTAAGGTGTAAATGAAATTGTCTCAGCGTTGTATCAGTTTTTATAGTTGGATATTATCTTGTTTTTGTCCACATATGAATCGAAGCTGGGTGGGTAACCTTTCCATCTCACTAGATACTGAATTTTACCATTGACCTTTCTCTGACCTATTATTTCATCAATTTTGAAAGCTTTGTTTGTGTTAATAACCCTTTGCAACTCTGGGCCATAAAATGTACCCTCTAGCTCATCTCCAGCCTCATCCTGTAAGCTATATACAGGTGGATTAGTGGTTTGAACACGAGATATTTGAAATATTTCATCACTCCATCTAGGAAGATATCCCTTTGCAAAGGTTGTAGCATATTTTGAGATTCTGACATACTCTCCCTTGAGAAATTTTGGTTTGACTTTGTGAGCAATAGTATCATCATTGACATAAAGCTTTTGCCATATTTCCTCTTCATTCATGGAATTGATAGCATTTGGTGATTTACCATGAGCAGAGTGTTTAGTGTTATTGTAACCCTCCACAAATTTGTCTAATTGATCAATGTAACGGTAGCCACCTGTGTAGGTAAAGTAGCGGTAGATTTTTGCCTTCAGGGTTTTCTGAAAGCGTTCAACCACTGAAGCTTTAATTTCTTGGTTATTTGAGCTGTAGTGACCAAGGACATTATGTTGTTTTAATACTGATTTAACATGATGGTTATAGAATTCTGTTCCTTTATCAGTCATAACTTTCTCTACCCTTGGCTTTGTATTGTTAAGAAGTTCATCTAACGCTTTTGCCACTACTGACCCACTCTTGTTTTTGATAGCCTTAACATATGCCTTTTTAGAGAAAACATCAATTGCAACCAAAAGCCATTTGTAGCTGTCATTATATTGGGACAGTTTACTAAGATCACTCAGGTCTAACTGCCAAAGCGAGTTGATTCCTCCCACAATGTATGACCTTCTTGGAAATTTCTTTTTGGCAGGTTTGTGTAGTGTATAAGTGTCCGTGCTTTGGAGCCATTCAGAAACTTTATGTTTGTTGATAGATTTTTTAACTGCCTTGGTGAGTTTTGTTTCCCCACCAAAACCTGCAGGGTGGTTGGTCTTAAAATATATATTTTTTAAGGCTTTAATGGTTTTGTTGGTTTTGTTCTTTCCTTTAGAATTTTTACTGGTCATGGTTTTCCCAATATTTGCGTTGTTGTCTGTAGTGTCGCCTCCTTTTATTGTGATTAGGAGTTTTGTTAGGAGAGTTTCCTTGATCTAGAGCTCCTGCTTGAGGTGTATGAAATGCTGCATCAGGTGTGTCAAAAAAATCTAAATCTTTTTGATTATTAGCGCTGATTGTATTTTGTTGAAGATCCTTTTTTAGCAGAGACTTTGGAGCGTTACTTTCATTGAGGAGGGCTTGGAAATCATCCCATCCAACTGCTTGTGTTTTTGAATATGAGTTTACTGCTTGGTTGAGCATGTCTGATATATTGCTACCTGGAATGCTCTTCCCATTGATTTGTGTCTCGCCTATTTTATTGAATGTCAAAGCACCAGTGTTACTAAGATAGGTCAACAGACTTTTTGCTTTCTTTTTGAACCGCTCACTTATGGGTAAAATTGGATCAATGTCATCAGACTTTTCTATGTTTTGTATAGTTTCCTTATGAGGCATTGGAGGCTTATGACTTTGCTGTTGAATGTTAGTTAAGTATGATGCTAAAGTATTATTATATCTGTTAACTTTCTCATCTTCTGAAATTGTCTCATCATTGATAATATCCTGCATTTTTCTGTCAAGGGTTTTTTGTTGAGTTAAAGTTGGTGGCTGATTTCTAAATTGGTACTCAAAGTCTCTCTGTTTTGTCATTTGAATTTGAGATGCATCTACTAAATAAAACTTATTTGTGTTTTGCATTTTATTTTTTATTTGGGAACAATAATGGTCCCAAAACTCCACCAATCAAAGGAGCTAACAACGCACCCAAAAATCCTCCTGATTGTAATAGGGTCTTTTTAGCCTTTGTTGTGGTTTTTTTACCTGCGATCTTTCTTATTTTTTGTTTGTATTTTTGTAGGAGCTGTTTCTGTGGTGTTGACAACCTCACATTTCCCTTTAGAATGTTGTGGCAGACATCTGACATGCAATTAATAAGGTCTGTATCCCCGTGCTTGATGATATTATTTGCAACTTTTTTATCACAGCTGGCTAAAAAACGCAAGGTTTTAGAATGTTTTTTGAGTCTGTTCTTCATCATAGGTTGGGATATCTTTGAGTATATGTCTATAGTCTCTGGGCGTGTAAATAACTGTGGTCTCCAGTGGAAATATATTCGATCTCACTCTCAAAAAATCCTCTGTGTTTTGTTTGAGGTCAAGCATCAAATAACCATGAGGTTGTGTAGTAGCATCCTTATATGCTTCTTCTAAAAAACCTGATTGGCTACTAGGATACATCTGGCGTGATAGATAAGATATCTGTTTTATATCACGAGGGTTTTTAAAAATGAAAATATATGAGGCGTTAAGAGACATGGTTCTCATATTTTTTTGAAAAATGTTTTGAGTAATAAATATCACACTCATATTGTTGTGGTGTGAATATTTTGTAAAACATTTTTCAATAAAGTTGCTAGATTCATGCATCAGGTCATCAAAAATAACAAGAAGTCTTGACATATCAGAGGAACCTTTTTGTCTCATGTCTAATAACCTTTGCAATTCATCTATATCTCTGATAAATTGCACCCCTTTAAATGATGAAAATAGTGGCTGCCATTCTGAGTAACAATAGAAAATTTTATTTGGTATAGGATAAATAAGTGCAACATTGTCGATAAGCCTCTTTACAAAATATGTTTTGCCACAATGGCTAGGTCCAGCAATGATAGCAGAAAAAGGATGTTTCATTAACAAAGTCATTGTGGATAATACAGACTCAGGGCTTAGAAAGTTGCTGATATAGATTTTATGTTAATGTTTACGTTAGCTTTGCAGCCAACCGAGCTTATCCATCTCACTTTTGACATCAAATATCATTTGCTGCACTGCAAAATACTCTCCTCTGAGCGCATAATATTTTGCCACATGCACACACACATAAAATGTTGTCAGTAGGTTTCCTTCTGAGAGAGTTCCTCTGACAGATAGTGGATGTATAAATCCTCTGAAGGCGTCATATCCCTCAAGAAATAATTCTTCAGCTATTTTGTGCAGCTGTCTGCGCACTGATAGTGGCCATTGTCTATGAGTGTCAAACAACTTCATGACTGCTCCATTAACATGATAGTCATAGTGGAAGTCTGAGAGCTTGTGATGTAAGCGAAACAGCAAGTAGTCTTGAAGACAGTTATAATAACTTTCAATTTTACCGTCAGATAAAACTCCTGCCATGGCAAACTTGTCTTGTCTGTGAGCAAAATTGCAATGATTGGCAGTGCTTAAAAGTAATACGATAAATATCAAATAGTAGTGGTAATAAATTATTTTATTATAATCATGAATATATAAAAAAATATTTACAAAACCAATAAAATGGGTATAATATACTTTAAAAAATATGCTTGATTACAAGTCAGTAGGGTCACATGTAATGTGGTCATCTCTGACAACTCGCTTGGTATAGAGATAGCTGAGCCCAGATTTTTTTTGGGTATATGTTAGCATTCTGTTACCCCTCATAGTAAATCCTTTATGTTTACACTCCATGATTGTCTGATTGAACAGCGTATCCAGATAATCTCTTTCTGTCAGTCGGTTAAGGGATCTATTCACACCCTTTGCACTAAACTTTGGGTCTTTGCCAAAACAGTAATAGCATTTACTGCTCAGCGCTACTACCCCATTGGAAACATTTTCGAGATGAAACAATCCTATCTGTCTAGAAAAGTATACAGCGGATTTCACACAGCATTTAGGAGGCATATAAGTTTTACCCTCAAAGACTGCATTGAAAAACTTAGACTTGTGTTTGTCACAGTATTGCTTGGCCATCCATTGATCATGATCCCTTATGAATTCATTTCTCTTTTCTTTTATTACAGCTGCGTAGAGACTTGGATGAGAGAGACCAAGATAGAGAGAGTCAGTGTCTGAGGTTATGAGACAAAACGAGTTTTCTTTCAGGTATTTGAGCAAAAAATTATAATAAAACTTGAGCAATAGGAGTTTTCCATAGTCTAACACAAAGAATCCTATAGTTATTGGAATATTTAGGCGGATTGTGTCTTTTGAGTGTTCTAACTCAATAGTATCACCACCTATTTCTTTGAGAGAATAAAACTTAGGGTTATTGATGCTCTGAGATAATTTGGGTGAATCACCTGCCAAATAGCTGAGCACTGTATGATTTTCTTTTCTTTGCAGGGTGTTTCCATAGGCTCCATTTCCAAGCTGCTTAAACATTGTGCCAATGATCTTTTTTGAAGGATCAATGTCACTCGCCCTTCTAGCATTCATCACTTCCTCTCCAAATTTTTTAAAACACTGAGCAGGCTTATATTGAATGACTTGATATATCTTGTCAACAACCAATCCCAGACCTATGTAAAATTGCAACAAAGGGGTAGTCAATAAAATCTTTTCAGCGTGATAGCTACTCAATAACACTTTTTGAGGCTTTTTGAGCAGATTATGTGAGCTGGCAAACTCTTTCATTGGGTTTTGTAATGTTTCACGAGAAATTTCAGCATGCTTTGCGATTGGTTGAAACTCACTCAATTTACTTTTGAGATGTTCTGGTGTGTGTAAATCTACTTGTACAAAACCAAACATGCTACCATCAGATATTTCTTTTAAAATTTGATTTTCAGACAGATGGTATCTATCATCAATGATAACATTCAGGTGTTTACAGAGCTCATTAATTTCTTTGGCATCCCTTTTTAAATTATCAAACTCACACTCCCACATGTGGTATACAGTGTAGCCAAGCCTCTGAAGATACTGTAAGGTTTCATAGGTTTCCAGCTTATTTTTTAAATCTTCTTTTATGTCTTTATGTTTTCCCACTGGGGTGGATTTACACATGTGACTATGAAAATAACAACCTGAAAATTGAGCAACTAGTTCTGTATTTTCTGATTTTGCATACCCATCAACGTATACCCTTTTCATCCCAAGACATTTTTCTGTCCCATTAAACATATGCTGAAATGTAACAACCAGTTTTATCTCTAAGCATTTGATATAATGGATGGAATTTTCACTACAGCCATGCCAACTCTATTCTACCTTGAAACCATTTTCACAGCGTCTCCTCACAAATCTACCTGTAGGCATTGCTTGCATGGTTAGATTACTCAAATACATACTGCTGACATCCCATCCCTCACATATCTGTGTTGTCTCTCCCTCAGGCCTGACCCTGGTTTTTCCTTGTTCCTGGTATCTGTTATAGACCATAGACAAACCTCCTCTTATCTGGCTTCTCATAAGATGGTAGAGATCACTGTGCTTATTTCCAAACAGATAGATATGATGTTCAGGGTCTTTTAGCTGAAATAGGTATCTAGTAGCCATTCCTGACAGAGAAAGTGCTGATTTGAAGTCTAAATTTCGTTCCTTAAAAAACGCGTAGTGTTTTTCAATAGCTAAACAGAGTGGTTTAACATCACATTCATTGTAATACACCAGCATATCTCTCAAAGTTTTCATACCCCTCACATTCCAAACTTCCTTACAATATTGGTAGTCCCTTTCACTGATATCTGTATTTTTAAGTGAATTGTGAAAGTCTGATCTTTTTGGAAAAGTTGTTTGCTTTAAAATATCCATGCTTGTAAACATCTCATGAGGCCAAAAAAATTTCCCCACCTCAATTTCCATTGCATTCAAATATTGAGAAAGTGTGGTAGCAGTTGCCAAGTAATTTGAAATGTCTAAGAATCTGAGCTCATTAGTTGAAAGCATCATGTACTTGCCCTGTCTTTTTATACATGACTTGATTGGTGTACCGTTGCTATGAAAATAAGAGATCATGTGCTCTCTCATTACAGGAATGTCAAATCCCTTGGAAGCAAAGCCAAACACAATGAGATCAGAAAGGTATTCATTCAGAGCATCTACAAGGAATTTAAAGCTATTCTCAACTTTGTTTAAAGCTTCACTTTCATCAAGGGCAAGTTTTTCTCTTTGTAAACATTCCTCTTTTTTGATTAGAATTTCATCAAACACAGTTTTATATTCTGACATCAAAATAGTTTTGCTGACCTCTGACAGCTCCAAAAGATACCTGAGCATTTTTTCAACCAATTCACTTTCATTATCATTATCATTGACAAAAGTGAGAGGATCAGAAAAGCCAGGGATATTTGAGCAAATTGATATGGAGGCTAGTACATGTTTTCCACACCAGCTCATGGTAGGTGTATCAAGGGGGAGATCAGATGTTTTTTGATATGTTTCACAGTCATAGACAGCAAAATAGGGATAACATTGCATGTGCTGAGGCACATTAATACCAAAACTTGCTAACCTATCAAAGATAGTATCAGACACTTTATATTCTCCCCATGGATATATAAATTTGGTTTCAGTTGAGCAACCCAACATATGCTGTGTCATCTCATAACGATGTGTAAAGAGTTTAGAACAATAAATACATTTATAGGAGTTGGTATAATTCTTTATATCTGTAATGAGACAAAAATGGTTACCTTCAAGATGTAAATATATCTTTTCATTATAGCTTACAGAACTTCGAGACAAAAGTGTAGCAGAGTATACCTGCCCAATATTGACCAGTGTGTAAACTGACACTGAAACTTGAAACAATCTCTCAAAAAATGGTAAGTCAGACAAATCAATACCCTGAAATTTTTTTATGTTAAGCCTTCTGGCAAGGAGATATTTTTTGAAATATCTCTTGGTGAAGCTTTCATCTTGTTTTCTGTTGATAGCCAAGCATCTGAACAAACACAAGTTATCATTATATGGTTTCCCATATGTATTTTTGTCATTAGATTTGATGGACTTGTGATTTTTGATGTGTAAAGGAATTGAGATCGGACCCCCAATGCTGTGATATAAAATAGGTGTGATATAAAATGTGATGTTGGTCAAACAGTGCATTGTCCAACTAGTATTTTCTCGATTTGATGTTACCAGTTCTATAATATCCTGGTTAGTAAAAGACTCCATGAAACTCTCAAATTCTATCTTATCACTAATCAACTCAGGCTTTTTAAACACCGTGTCAACTCCAGGGCTAGCATGCCAATATTTGAGTTGATTTTCAACATTGTTATATAAAATGTAGCCCAGGGAGGCATTTATTTTGAACTTGTATTGTTGCTCATTAAACATGTTCATGACATTCTCTCGTTGTAGAGTATCCGCAATGCTGTTGTTTATTACCTTGATGTTATATACTCTAGAGACTTTACCCCTGGTTGAAAAATCTCTGATTGCTGCCCATCTCTGGTATACAAGGTTGTTTGTATCTTTTTTTAACAGTCCATCATATATGGGCTTGAAGTCGTCATAGGTTTCTTCCACAAAGTGATTGGCTTGTCTAATCTCTTCTGTTGAAAGAATATTTTTATGTTGAGGCTAAAAAAGACAATGATTCCTTGCTCATTAAATTTGTGAGTTATCTTTTCATGTTCAAGGAACAGTCAAATTTCAGACGAATTAGGCTAATTAATGTATACCTAGCTATTGAATCTTGTACCAACAATAAACAGTACATGAATTCTTAGTCATGATTTTGTTTGTTGTGAGCAAATAAAACTATTTTTAGACATCAAAAACAAGAAGTGTATAATATTCTCACCACATTATCACATATGTGATGTTCTATATTCTTTACAAGTTTTTTACATAAGTTACATCTTTTCTTGTGTTGCTTCATGTGACGGGATAGAGATGAATGGTGCATATAACTCCTGCTACACAGAGAACACTGGTATGATCCTATGAAATAAATCAAGATAGTGCCATGTGATTTTTATCTCTTTATTATTTGTGTAAGCGTATATTATATAGAAAAGTACAATCATTAGCTAGATACAAAATAAACTATCCTTAACATTTAAAATAAAATAACATTCATTGTCTACTCCATATATCATTTTAAAACTATCATTATCATACATCTCGTCTAACTCTATTATTATGTAAATCCAATATTAAATTATGACAGTACACCTGTCGATCCAAATCCTTTCCCCCCTCTCTCTGTGTTTTTCAAAAATCCCTGGTGTATTTTCAATTTCAGGGCTTCTTGCACACTCAATAATCAATTGGGCCACGCGAGTAACCCCTGCTTTCACATGCACCTGGAACTTGCCATGATTGAACACAAGTATCTTTATTTCACCTCTATAGTCAGGATCTATTACACCTGCACCTATATCGATACCATAAGCAGAGGCTACACCAGATCTAGGGGCTATTCTACCATATGTGCCTTTTGGTAGTTCAATGGAAACACCTGTATGTAGAATTGCTCTGGAACCACCCAGTATGACACAGTCCTGGGACGCGTACAAGTCATAACCAATAGAAGAAATTGTACCTTTCATAGGAGGTTTGGCTTGTGCCGAGAGTAGTTTGACTTTCAACACATCTAAAATGAACAATAACAGTGGCAATTGCATTCTCATGCACATTGGTTCAACTTCTACATGGAAATTCATTCGCTGACCATACTTAAAGGCTGTCAAGATTTATCAATATCTCATCGCGATTTTACCGATCAAAGTTTAAATGAGATGAGTTTTAAAAGTCAACTCTTTTATGAGCTTATAGTATTTTATAACCATTATTATTTAGTTTTTATTGTTTCTTAGACTTTTGTTGCTAATTGAGAGTGAGCTATCATTTTCAGATTCTTTGCAACAACATGCAACTTTTGACATCAATAGCTCTCAATGATAGCTATATTCATGTTCATATCAGTGGTTTCTTTTCTAGATTGGACTGTCAGAAGAGAAGCGTTTATTGTGTAATGTCTGGTATGACAATATAATAATATAATAATGCGTGACAAAATGAAATCCATCACAATCAAAATGACATATTTAACATATCTAAAGAAAATAAAACAAATTGTGACATTGCACCATTTTTTAGCTCATAGTTTACACATTGTGTCCTTGATTAGATTTTTAACATTTTTTCTATATTTGAGACACTGTGCCATTCTTAGATTTGACACACTGTGTCAAAAGTAGGCATTTAGCCATTGAGGCGTATATAGCCATTTTTATATTGGACAAACTGTGCCAAAATTAGGCATTTAGCCATTGAGGCGTAAATAGCCATTTTTATATTGGACACATGGCGTCATTTCTTTTGTTGCACGTTGTGTCATTTTTTTTTGTTTATGTATTATTTTACACAAAATATTTGTGCCATAAAATGTGTATAAGTTTGCTCACCTAAAAATATAAAAAACTACCAATCAACAAAAAGTTACACAAGGCAATCAAAAGCAAACATAAATAAATTTATAAAGCTAACAAGACAAGACTCATAACACAGCCATTTGTCAACATTAATGATAGTTATAAAAAATGTTACAGGTAAATAAACAAAGCAGATGCTGCAAATGCTCACTTTTTAGGGGTAAAGAACATGAGCTCTCTAGGCTCATCTATTTCAGTATTTGGGATTTGTTTTGGTTTTGGATTGATTTTTAGTTCCTGTATCACTACTTTCCAAATATGGGTAACAGAGTTTTTGAACTCAGTGGTACTGGGATTTTTGATTATCTTTTGACTCTTTACAACTGCCTGCATAGAAACTTCTCCCAAATCTGAGAGTGCTGCACGAGACAACAAA
>ERZ1740056.194-NODE-194-length-10261-cov-5.448266_pt1 | contig 10261 bp, 7 predicted proteins | sample MGYA00581746_ERZ1740056 | MGnify/ENA primary metagenome ERZ1740056 (study PRJEB43018, sample SAMN04849745) | marine metagenome | isolation source: floating plastic debris | place: Pacific Ocean | collected 2008-09-01 | study: EMG produced TPA metagenomics assembly...
TACTAGCCGACAATGCAACATTTTTATTGGCTGTAAACCGCATAGCCGCATTTTGTTGAAATTCCGCAATTATTCCTAATTTAATCATCAGGAGCCGTGGCTCAGTTGGTAGAGCATCAGCCCCTCAATCTTGAGGACGTGGGTTTGAGACCTGCCTGGGACAATATTTTTCCACATGTTTGTGCCCGCTTTGGCATACACGGTCGGCGCGGAATTATTCTACCTCGGCTTCGGCTGAGAGGGCAACTCCAAAACCGCACAGCCTTAAACAACATGTGTTGCTTAATGTTGGAAAGCTGTCATTTATAACAATACTCCTTTCTGATAATTATGAGCTGGAAAACAGCAGTGTGTGTGCCTGGCCTAAAATCTACCAGTATAGTAGTGAAAATCTTGAATAAAGAGCTTTGTCCCGCATATTCCAAACCTGGACACAGATGTAAGGTTTTTATTTTGTTTGCCTAAATGGAGCATTGCCTTGGTGAGTCATGTTTACATAAAGATAACAAAGATTGTCGTTTATGGTAGCTCAAATCCTCTGAACCCTGCACTGCTTGGTACGCATGGAGTTACAACCATGTCACATTTTTGTTGCTCCATACGTGCCAGGAGGCACCTGCTTCACAGGATGTGAGCGATATATTTATTATGACTATTGCAATAATACTGAGGTATTATGGTGTAGGGCTATGCATGGATTTAAAACTTGACCCAAATCAAGCAAGTACTGACATTTAACCAAATTATCGATTATTTTTGTATGAGCAGGAAAAATCGTCAATATTGACACAAACATATTCCCACTTCATTGTTGCTGGCAATACCTTAGTTCATGTCTTTGCCACCTATTAATGATAAGTGTTTGGAATGAATACAGCATCTCCATTTATCAGTGTTTGGTGCTCTGTTTACGTTGTACTCCCTGATGGCTGAGAGGAAAGCTCCAAAAAAAACTACATGCACATTGTTCTGCAGGTTCTATTACTACAGTTACTGCACAAAAGTTGACCGGATTATTTTACCATTCCATACATCCAAGCAAGTGTAGCCGCTTTTGGTACAAGTACAAGTCAGGGAGGTCTTTCTATTTCTAAGTGAGCAAAAGTTGGCAAAATCGCTCCCAGTTTGTCCATTCAAAAAAGAGTGCGATCCTCAGAGGGTCTTGTTCCCAGACCGCTCTTGCATTAATAGTTTCATATAAAGGCTGAACAAATGATTCAAGAGCGATCTGAGCTAATTGAAACAGGTCCAAGTACGATAAAGTGTGGTTAGTTAGGTCAAAGATGACCGGTTCAAGAGCTAGGATTGGTGAGCGAAAGAGAAAATTTCCTCACTCTTTCCTAATGGAAAGACCCCCAGCATGAAAGAAAACATACTCTCTTGCTAATCTAATTGTCAAAAGAATATGACACTAGTAAAATATCAAGTGTAGCCAAGAAGTAATAGAAGACCCTTCTATTACTCCTTGGTGTAACATTGCAGTTCATTTCCACTGCAATTAATCTTGTTGTTCTTCTTCTAGTTTTGAGTGTTGGTGATCTGTAAACTATGACAGGAGCTTGGCCGAAAGACATTGATTATGATAAACTGTTACATCTCTTACAATGTCGCACTACGAAATCAGCAATAGCGATAGAACTTGGTGTCAGTCGTCCCACACTGTACAAGGTTATATCTGAATACCAACTTGAAGATGCAGCATCGTGGTAAGAAGTATGAATACCCTTTCTAAAATGCCGCCCATTTCGTAACTTCAAATTTGTGCATTGGCCTACCTGCCCGTACAGCGTGTACTGGCAGGGTTGCTGTTGACGAGCCATTTTTGAAGACCCTACCGCCTTCCGGAGGGGTGCTTTGGTGAAGTAGACATGGCTTTGAATCAGGATTATGCATCATGATATGTTCTTTCCAACAACACTTTCCACTGTGTACTTCCCATTTACTATTATCTCGACACCTCCCTGTGAAAAACGTCTCAGAAAACTAACCATTTTACCTTGATATGACTTGGTGGCTGTCTTTGAACATGAAGGCATGTATAGGTACAGTACAGTGGCTGTTCAGGTTCCAAAACCGAGTAAAAATCATCTTTGAATAGATTTTTGTGTGAAATACATTTCTAATTCGAAACTCCGCACACACCAAACCCTCTAAACTTGCTGCGGTGAATGGCCTCAAAAATGAAACACCTTAAAGTTTTCAATATTGTGTTAGTGCTGGCAATCTTAAGGGCAGGGTGGATGAGTTTCAACAAATAATGTATTTTACGCAATGACTGAGAATATTGCCTATTGCTTTTAATTACAAAATATTGAGAGATTTAAAAATATTTTGTTTCATCATATAATAAAAACCGTATTGTGGATTGTGGTAGAAGCACACTCAGTCTTGGTGTAGGCAGTCGGCATATTTATGAGCTGGCAGTTGCAGTTGGGCCAAAACAACTAACACCTAAGTTCTGCACAGGCCACAGAAGTGGTGAGGCCCCAAAAGGCTAGGTAATAATAGACAATGAAATTGTTTCTATATAACCTCTAACTACATGTACCGTATATCACTAGAATACTAAGTCAAAGTATAACCAAGCTCCTTGTTTAATGTTCTGCGGACTTGCAGTAAGACATCCATTCCAAAATATTTGGATCTTGGGGTTGGGGTTCTTCCCACTCTATGACGTCATTCCCATTTTGTCATTAGGAATTGTCAGCAACCACTTAAATCCATCCACTTTCTATATAGGTCACCAAATGTCAACAAATGCACATGGTAACATAATAATAATAATAGAAGTTTATTTGTTTAAGAATAACGCTTAATAACAACTAAATGTCTTCTAAACATTTCACTACCTAGTCTATGAGACTCCCTGATTCCTCATTTTTTATTTCAAATGTCGAGCCTAGATTGTTTTTTGCGGAGGGGATTTTTGTTTCGTTTCTCTTTTCTGGGCTATCCTGTGATTTTGTGTGGCTTTATATATTTTTCATTTTTTTAATCTGTTAATTTACAATGGGTTAGCACAGTCTGATTTTCTTTTTCCCTTCTCAGGTAGAGATAGTGTGATTAACAAAACCATGGAGTTATTTTGTTTGCTGTCTTAGAATTTCGTTCACCTCGTTACAATCAGATAAAAGCGTAATAAACCCCAAATATCGGGCAATATTTGGTAAATTTTGTATTTCAAAATCTTTCGGTCAGCTACTTAGCCATTTTTTTATGTTCCGAGCTCGGAAAGCTATTATAGCTTTGCGATTTTAAATACTCAAGATATTAATATATAGACATTTTGAATTTAAGAGGTATCAAAGATTCTAGAAATTTCAACCCTGTTCGGCACTAGGCTCACTATGTATATTACTGATTGTTAGAACTATCATAATTTGTTCCGTTTTTACTTTCAGGTCAGAAATGACTGACAACCAGATCGATAGTATCACTCGTGATGCAAAGGAAACATTACCCAATTTTGGTGAACGTATGCTGCTTGGCTACTTTCTTTCAAAGGGGCATAGGGTGCAGAGAAAACGAATCAGGGAGTCAATTGTTAGAGTAGACCCTGATGGTTTGGATGAAAGAAGACAGCTCTTTTCCCATCGTATTCAGCGGAGGGTATATAGCGTCCCACATGCTCATTATATGTGGCATTTAGATGGGAACCATAAGATGAAACGGTGGGGCTTTGTAATCCATGTCGGTGTTGATGGGTTTTCGAGGAGATGTGTCTACATGGCTTGTAACACAAACAACAGATCTGAGACGGTACTACAGCTGTTTGAGGAAGCTATCGAGTTACACAGCGTTCTTCCATGTAAAATAAGAACTGACTATGGCACAGAAAATGTTTTGGTGTGGGAAATGATGACGAACCATTCACAAAACCAGAACGGTCCCACTGTGTTGTTAGGCTCATCTGTGCACAATGAGCGTGTAGAACGATTTAACCGAGACATAAACCGAAATATTAGGGATAATTTCGCAAAAATATTTTACGAATTGGAGAATGATGGGCTTCTGGACGTTGAAAATGGTTTTGATCTGTTAGCTCTTCACTATGTGTACTTGTCGCGCATCAATAATGCACTGGCTGAACTTGGTAATAGCCACAACAATCACTGTATGAGAACAGAGAACAATCATACTCCGAATCAGTTATTAGCAGCTTCTGGGTATGCCACCCCCATGATCAGCAATATCCATGACCCTAGAGATATACTGCATGAGCGCATGTCAGACGAACACATCACCCATCTGACTAGTCACGTACCTCCAGAGACAATCGATGAGAACGGCGGAAAGATTGTATATCAAGCCGTCCGAGAGTATATGTATGAATATTGTCATTAGTGGCTACAAAAACGGACAACATGAATGACGAAATCTTGTATTTTTGTGATTTTGTTAACTTTGCTCTTCCTATTTCAACAGCTCAAAATTCTGTATAAAGCGATGAGAAAATGTAGAACAGGTTTATACAATTATTTTTTTATTCAAAACTCTCATATGGAGATATACCACTAGCACAGGTGACGACAAATCCAATCTCTAACACAATTCTAGTTAAAGAGCCTAAATTATAGTAAAAGCAGAGCCACAAGCTCATATTAACATCTAATTGTTGCAGCTCTTACTAGTGTTATTGAGCATAACCGCTTCATCCCATGCTATTCACCATGACTGCAGTTCTCACAATACAATCAGCAAATCACATATGAACAAAAAATGATTTAAAATGTGTGCTTGTCACTTGAAATCTTTTGACACAAGTTGTTCAAACTGTTCTAAATTCTGGTTGCAATGGACCCAACTGCTGAATGGATGGTACGAGACAGAATAACGGCTGAACTGGACCCAGTGGTGCCAATTACAATAATCTCTACACAACTAATTGAAGGAGTCTATAATTTGAAGCTTGTGAATTTTGGAGTTGTCCTCCATTAAATTGAACTGGAAATGTTGTCTAGGATAGATTATAATTCTGAAATGTAACACGTAACGCACACATAATCTAGTGCGTCATTTTTTTATTTAAGTAACTTATTGCAATTTACATCAAGCAGCCAAAAAACTAGCTTTGTGTATCAACAATATCACTGTATCTGCGGTACCTAATTTTATAGCACAAATGTGGTGCTTACCTACAACATCTTGAATTAACAAATGATAAAAAAATTAACAAGTAAGATCTGTATTTACAAGGGATATGCCTGCAACATCCGTTGTTTGTTGAATCAATGAGTTAGAGGGGCTCTAACTCCTGTTTGAATGTTAATAAGGCGGCTACAAAATCTTTTAATACAGTCCAAAAATGAAAATATTATAAAACTACTACCTGCAAACGATATATAAAAACAGAACAGGCAAAATCTTGCTTGAAACTCTCCAGCTGGACTGTATGCTGGTCCCAGATGGTATTAGTTCTCGGGTGATGTATAAGCCAAAAAATCGATAGCGTTAATCTGCTAATGCTTTGGTATTCAGCTTTTACCAAACATTAACCTATACACATACATATCGAAAAACAAAAGAGGAACATCTGTACTTAGTTGTGAGGAATACATGTATCTACAACATGAGTTTTTTGGTGAGACGTTTCTTACTGCAGTCCAAAAAATGAGCTGGAGAATGCAGAATCGAACAGAGGGTAAAGAACTTTCTCGTCCTTGAGGTTTTTAGTGATAAATAGGCGGAGCTCATTCGGACAGGTTTGGGCTGTAGGTAGTCGACATATATCATCATCTAGATGCACAAACAGCACCTTCGGATTTAGGGCAAATCCTAGAGTAGGTCTATGCTCCGAGCCCGTAACGAACGACAGGATGTTCTCCAGCGTTATGGTTGTGTTGCCATGAGTACGATTTCCTCCTAAAATTTTACAAAGTCAGCGTTCTATATTCAGATATCACATTGAAGCAGGAGCTATTCACATGCAAAATCATGGGGGCGGGTACAGAGATACGATAAATCTCACAAACCTGAAAAGCGAAGACTGAAATGAAGATTGGTGCTTAAAACAAGCGGAAATGATCACAATTGAAGTCTGAGTGTGAAGATGAATGCGCTTGGGCTCTTGGTACGGAGGATTGTGAAGACAGCCAAATGCCCACCTCGGTACCTTCCTAATCAAAACACCCCTATTCGAGGTCAAAAATCGTATGGTTCTTTATTTCAGTTAATTTGACAAATGGAAAAAATCACTTCAAGTCCACAATACATATTCTTCGGTGCATTAATGTAAAGGAATATCCAAGCGGACTAGAACTAGGTATACAGCCATAAAACTTGGACATAAGTTACAGTATCTCCGGTGACTGAAATGCTTAGGTCATGGTCAGCCATGATGTTCCAGACTATGACAGGAGTCTGAAGTCTGAACTATGTCACCCGCTCAAGACCGACTCAATAACTGAGTCATTTCAGTCACCTGGTGACCTCAACCTATGCCACAAACTGTAATCAAAGGCGTATATAACCAGTCATAGCAACCCTCTCTAACATTTTAATCACCGAGCAAAAATGCACATAAAATTGTCAATAATAACAGTCATAGAAGGGTCCTATGCTAAAAATAAGGCCAGATCTGGACTCAGCATGTTTGATTACCCCTATATAGATTATCTGCTTGTCAATATCTGTTGATTTCATTATTGGAGTTGTCTCCTTTTTGCACCCCTTCAACCGCTGAACATTCGAGGGTTCGAGATTGTTATAATACGCCTATGACTGTACTGTGTTCTGTTGTCTTTCTCACATAACCATCAAAAAAGTCAGAACACAAAGAAACTGATGTGATTGGTCCATCCTAGAGTTGGCCACTAAACCAGAAAAAAAGTTACAGTATAACCTATTTTAACCTATTATTCCAATATGGTGGGTCATTAGTCAAACCTCAGCGTGAATAGATACTTAAAGGCCCTCGCACACTTCAAAGATTTTCACAAAGATTTTTCTGAAAAAATCGTTGTAAAAATTGTTGTCCATATATAAAACTGTTGAAAAATTGTTGCAGTTGTGAAAATAAGTTGTAGTGTGTATGGACGATAACTACTTTTTTTGCAGTTTCAGTTGTAGTGTGCGAGGGCCTTAATGCTGAGATCACAGCAAGAGATTGACAGGAATAGCCTCATTATGATGGAGAGGATCTCTAGACACAATATTTCCAACTTTTCTAAGAATGGCTACCGGTAACTCACTGAAAACTTCACGACAGTAGTCTCTAAAGACCTTATACATGGTCTTCTCTTTCTTTTTCCTGTTGGATCCTTCCTCGGAAAACACAAATTCGAAAATAGCTAGAAAGCTATGTACGGATGTGTGCCTCTTCTTCTCACTTACAGGTTTGTACTTAAACGCATTAGCTACAGCAGCTATTTCCATCAGCTGAAGAGACAATATAATACACAATCATAAATCTAGTATTGAATGTACAATGTAAACAGGTTAAGCCGTATTGCAGTTGGCATTTCTGGCTACCAAGCACCTTTTTTGAAGAAGAATGTGTTTGATAGCTAGACCAATACGTTGGCCTCTCCAATACAAAAAGAGGCCAATGTATTGGTCTATTAGATAGCCAGTCTAAGCACATACACTAAATTAAGAGCAATACTTTTCAGGAAATTTAAGATTATTCTAAGGAGGTTGCAGTCACCGATTCTGACATCTGTTTTTGATGTAAAACTTATTGATTTACAATTACTAGTTACTTATAATACTTATCAACAATCAATATCCACACTGAGTTCATAAAGTTCCTGCAACATCTAAGATCAAATTGTAAACATGCAGTTGGATTTTCATATATCTGTCTGTACTTCTATGCTTAAATTACCAAACATTTTATCAAACCTTGTCCAGTCCAGTACGCTTCATTCCGTTTAGTAGTTGGGAGTAGTGAGGCTCAGAATCATCTCCATCTGGGAACCACCTTTTTAAAATCTGTGCAGGAGGGCCTCCTTGGTATAGACTGAGGCCTGAAAGCAAAGCAATACAGGATAAATTTTTAAAAGTACCGGTACATATGAAAACTGTGGCATAGTAACCTGACTCCGAACTCACTCTGAGAACTGAAATGACTACCATGTCAGATCAAAAAAGTTGTTTCAATGCTAAAACTTTGTTTCGTGGAGAGTAAGTTTCATTTAATGTTTGGTGATGAAATGCCAAAAACACTATGCCGAACGCAGTTTTAGCACTATAAACACTCAAACTACAGGGACGTGAATATCTCCTGCTCTGCACAGTTGTATGATTAAGATTAAGTGTATTGTTTATTGAAAAGGTCCCAAAAGCGGAAATGTGCGGAACCCTACACTTTTTGATTTATGTTAATAGTTTCATGACATTTGGAATTTGAGCTTTCCAATGGCATGTGTGTCAGTTAGGAGTAGTATGGTTTGGAAAAAAAATAAGGCTGAGGTGGCAGTGCATCAAAATTGCTCTCATTTATTGATTCAAACTGCTTTTCATTCAAGTCCCATAGCTCCATATAATATAATAGCCTACTGTCAAATAGCCAAATTAGTTCAAAAATTGTGTCTCATTAAACACAATACATGGATGTTTTGGAGTGTCAATTTGGACTAATTAAATACCCAAAGATGGCCTAGTGCATATTTCTCAATATTTCAAATGGAAGATAACATATTTTTCTGATTTTGAAAATTGAAGACATCAAAATTTAGAACCAAGAGGAAAAGACAAGAAATTTCAAATTCTATGTTTGCGCTCGAGGTGCAATTGTGTTTAACATGATTGTAAACCAAACGAATCATTACTAACATTTATAAATAAAATACATGAATAAAGATAAAAAGTAAGAAATCCATAGCCGAACCACAGCCAATAAAACCTTACAGGACCGATATATTTTAATTAAACTTTACACAGGTATTTGACCATGGGGATCTGTTTATAATGGTCAAAATGAAAGGAATGTTGTTATATAAGGTGATGAACGAATTGAAGAACTACAGAGTACAGTTGTAAAGCTGTCTCCAACCCTCTCCCTGAAGAACAAGTTTATTTCTTGTGGGACTGAAGACAGGATGGGCCGAATTGCCCATATGTCAAGGCGCCAGCCAGAGAGAGCAAGAAAACTCCCTTGTTGGGATGAAGGCAAACTCGCCAATACGTTACAAAATACTCTTTATAGTCCAAAATAGCCTGAATAGGAATGACAACTCAAATACATGTACATTTTACTCGTACTGTACAATGGAATTTGTGGCCTAGATCCTGCCCTGATCCCTTACTGCCCTGATCCCTTATCTTTTTAAGACTACAAATTTGTGAAGGTCTACAAAGACATCGATGTTTCTTGACTGAAAGTTGTGGACAATGGCGATGAAGAAGTTCTACAAGTTGACAATTTTCAGATTTCAAACAGGAATATATGGATAAGAATAATTCGGAACGAAGTGGGACTGGTGGAGAATGTTTTCAACTGGACAAGTGTATTTGAAGTGTATTTGGTGACAATCTGTGATCAAAAAATCATCCTTTGGCTATCCTGCTACTTACCTACATGCAGGACACAGGTACCGTAAATGAGTTTTCTTGTTCACTCTGGCTGACGCCTCAACACTATGACTCGGCACATCCTGTTTTCGATCCCAGAGGAAACAAAATTGTTCTACCCTCCCCAACCACTAGTGACCAAATGGTATGTGAACGAATTTTGACACTTGACTTCTCCTAAGGGCAGCTTATCGCATAGATTTCAAACGAAACATTTAAATTTCAATTGATTCAACACCTTTTCATCTTATTAGGGCACACAATTCTAGTTTATAAATAACAAGTTGAATTGGCGCCTGCGTCCTGCCAACACCTTATGCGGCATCATTCTGACTCATCGTAGTGAATCTAAGCCATTGCTGGTGGTAGTGAACTAATTGTACCTGCAAATAATCCAACAGCATAGTATTTGGACTGATCAAGCCAGTGCTCCTGAAACACTAGATCCCCTTCAGCAACCATTTGCTCATCAATTTGACGGAAGAAGTCATGAAAGAATTGACGCCGTGGTCCTCCCAGATCTGTCGCCGCTACAAATAAATAATACAACCCAGTCATTAATTACCGAGGAGAGGAATTGCTCGGGCTGAGGCAAGGGGATGGACAATTCCAAGAGCATCAAGACTTTTGTTGTCATTTTGTAAACACAAAATCTAGATGCTGAACCCGCCCCACCCAGAACCTCCACATCCCAACTTCTCAAATCCTTCCCCCCCCCTCACCCCCGAGAAAAGGACTCAAACTTGAG
>ERZ1740056.195-NODE-195-length-10234-cov-9.204146_pt1 | contig 10234 bp, 5 predicted proteins | sample MGYA00581746_ERZ1740056 | MGnify/ENA primary metagenome ERZ1740056 (study PRJEB43018, sample SAMN04849745) | marine metagenome | isolation source: floating plastic debris | place: Pacific Ocean | collected 2008-09-01 | study: EMG produced TPA metagenomics assembly...
TGAAATATCCACACACTTTCCTCCACACACTGTGTGGCAGAAGTTTTTCCGCAAAGTAAGGCTCTCTTTGGCACAGGCACTTAGACAGTAAAGTACTATGACCAAACTGTGATTGATAGTGCCATCTCCATAGCATAGAAAAGATATTATATGCACCATCTTTGACAGTGCTGTTTTAGTGGCTCACTATTACTAGTAGGTAAAGAGAACACAAGTGGCAAAGTATAATAAGGAATGAATACTAACTATGATATAGACTATCTATGACTATAAATATAATTAAAATAAAATGATAAATCACCATCAAAAAAATCATCATCATTCAATCTATTTCATCAGCATTTATCACTCTTGCATCAGCCTAGTCCAGTAGAACAGCATGCATATTAGTTTCTGTTTTCAAGTTCAGTTAAGCTAGGAGTTAAGTAAATTTATATTTGTAGTTGCAAGTACTATAGGCATTTAGGCATTTGTGGGCACCACGGAGTTAGAGCTTTTAACTCTTTCCATTCTTATCTAACTCCTTCTGGGCACTGACAAGACTCTGGTTTGTTACTCTCTGTCTTTATATTACTGCTGTGCTGGATGTCTGTGGTACCTGTTCCCAGGCGTTCCCACCTTCATGGCCAGGGCCCCCATTGCTGTCTGGATGCAGTCACTCATTTTTGCTGTGCATTGTATTTACCTGACTTTTAGTTTCACCATTTTGTTGACTTTTCTCTATTTGCTATACCCACTTATTTATATCGTAACTTTAACAACCCATTGAAGGCTCCTCGGAAGATTGCTAATTGCGGCCGATACCGATCCCATTAATGAATCCCTGGCTAGACGGTGCTAATTTGACTGTATATCTCTATTAAACAGCCTGCATACTCACTGTCACTGACTGACTTGTTCTGATTATAATGCTGTATCTTCCACCTGTATCTGCTACTTGGGTTCTGTGCTTCGACTCCTTATCATGATGTATAACTTCATGTGCTGTGTTTACCTACATGTTTACCTGCAAGTTGGTAAGTTTCCAGCACCCGCCTCTTTAGCTGTGACATCAGAAACTGTTATCTCGTAGTCGGTAAATCTGCTCAATTTCAATATCTGGTACACAATATGATTTAAATGGACCTAAGCAGCAGGTGGGCGCAGGAGTGTGCTAGGCTTACAGTGATCAGTGTTTGTGAGGGATATGAAATATTGTTCCCTGCGTTTCGTTGCTAAGCTTTGGGTAGTTTTTATAATGTATTTAGAAAGTACAGCTTTGTTAGTGTGATCATAGTTGCTAAAGATGTTGAGTCTACGCTTCCCTCGATGCTGTGCCAAAGGTTGAAGGTTCATCTGATTGAGCAGACCTGTTGCACTGGTTTTATGATCTGTGCGTCTTATACCACAGATCATATGAGCTGTCCTTTTTTGCACAGGCGGCTAGATTGTCAGTGATTGAATCCCGTGTTACCGAATATTACTCCGGTACAGGTCTAACTAAATACAACTTCTTTTATGGGCTGAGATGATGTTAGAACATTGCACCTAATAAAGCCTAAGGTGGAATTTTGATCTGATGCAATATTGTCAACATGTATAATTGTGTATGCCAGGTTAGTTTGGAGTCTAATGTCACAGAGCTGGCTCACGGGAAGACGGTGCCATGGAGTGTCGAGGGCTGGATGTGTTGAACACGCTTCCTTGAAATGTCATGTGTTGATACTGAATCAAGTGAAACTCAATGCCAGACTCAGCTACCTTGCAAGATTGTCTTGCAGGCACTCATGGTTGTCTGTAAACCACCTTACCAGAAGTTTCTGATGATTCACCTAGTCAAGACGCTGACTTCTGATTCCATTCCATCATCGAGGTTGTATGTGATGCCCAGGATGTGATGTTGGTTGTGAGTTCACTCAGTTAGATACCACAGCCATCTCTGACCCTGAGCCCATGCTGGTTGCCGTAGAATATGTTGCTAATCGCCGCGTAATTCTGTGTCTAGCGGGTGAGGATGTGCTCCATGAGTTTGTTCGTGATACATGCCAACAGGTCTGTAGATTTCTGCTAGATATTTTGTTCCTTATCTAGATACTGGGCATACACTCCCCAATTTCCATTCCTTTGGCACAACACCCTTGTCCAGTGAGCTTTGAAACAGGGTTGGGAGGGGCTTTGTAAGAACATCTGCCATTTCTTTCAGAACACGGGGACTGATTCCATCAGAACCTGGGGCCTTGTTTGCTTTCAGAGATCTCAGGTTGTGTTTATGCACTCATGAGCTCAGAAAGACACTAGTTCATGGGTTGAGATGGTTGGGAGAACGCAGACAGTGTGTAAATTGCCTAAATATGTCTTTTCTGGCTTGGATAAGACCAAGAGACCAATTTTAATCACCTATTCTGCTGTCAAGTCATATCAATATCTCAAAGGTAACCTTTCCTCGCATCTACCGAGATGCATGTTTGAGAGAGAGCCACGATTGTTAAGGCTATAGTTACTGACAACTAATGTGTATATACTTCAGCAACCTTATAGGAACACGTTGGAGAATTGTATTCTACCCTTCTTTAAAAAAGCTATGTAGGCCTATAATTTTCATTCCTAATTCTTTTTTATTCTATTTTTCACTTTTTTTTAAATGTAGCTTAGCGCTAAAGTAATGGCGTCTGCTGAGCCTGAGAAAGTTTTAAATCCTGTCAAATCAACCCCTGTCACCAACCATGATGATACCAGTGATCTGATGCGTCACACTAAGAAACCATGTAGAAGCTGTGTAGACTTCAAAACCTGGATCAAGCAGACAAGTAAAGGCCAAACAGCATCGTCCAAGGAGGTGAGAAATATGTTCGGAAATGGCTCCATAGGGAAAGCTTTGCTCATGCCATCAACTGGAGATGTTAATTTTCTGTTCGAATGCGCCAATTTCTTAGCAAGTTACTTCTTGTATTCCCAAACTCCCAGCTCTCCGGTTCTAGCCTATTCAGTCATCAATATTTCACAACTACAATGAATAATTGTTATCTTTATTGTGTAGGGAGCACAATGTAGCCCCTTAAAAAGGCTCAGTATATCGTGTATTACAGAATATTCCATTCAATTCGATCTAGTCTAGCTGGATAAGGCATGTGATCAAAAAATAGGCATCAAATCATTACTTGATGGGATTGATCAATGAGATAAATAATGGGTACTTGTAATGTAAAAAAGAAACAACATCAACCTGATTTTGACTTGTCCCACCATGACCAATGGGAAGATAACTCCATGGCAAATATTGTTTCAAAATTCCATCCATTCCAACATACATATGTTTTATTTTGGCTCAGAGGTAATCGTGAGCCATCAACAGAGAGCAAGGCACCTACTAGTGAGTCTAGTGCATTCATCATGACTAGTTTGGCACAATAAACTTGGCAGTTTGCAGGTTTTCCATGACTTGGTGAGATAATGCAGCTCAAAGCCAAGAGCATGCAGCTTTGCTACCTACGTTAAATTTTGCATTGTTTTAATAGCAGCATCTTCTACTTCTTGTAGGATAAGTCGTCATCAAATCAGACTGAGCAGCGAAAGCCAGACCACACTTGCCCTCTAGATATAAATGAGCTTGGCAGGAATACATGGTCTTTGCTTCACACAATGGCTGCTAACTACCCTGATACACCCACAAAGGAAGATGAAACCCGAGTGAAGACATTTATGTCATCCTTCTCCTATCTCTATCCATGTGAAATGTGTGCTTATGATTTTAGAGAGCGGTAAGTGCCAATGGCTGATTGGTTGATCGATTTAATACTATCTCTAACATAAAGATAATGTTGCGAGATTTGGGTGTTCATAATGCAAAAGAGCCAGCACAAAGACTAGTTTTTATGAATAGTTAGACCATATTTGTAATGGTTGTTTTTAATGACCTTTTTCACAAAATTAGTTCTCTAACTCCTTGGCCTATTTGAAGAAGGCTCCTTTACTTATATGCTACCCTCTTCTAAAATTTATGCTGGCCATCATGATGTATTAGTGCTTTTTTTTTCAGAATGAAAAAGACACCAGTGGAAACAGACAGTCGGCATAATCTTTCCCAGTGGCTCTGTCGTATGCATAATCAGATAAATACCATGCTGGGGAAAAAGACGTTTGACTGTAGCAAGGTGGACGAGAGGTGGCGGGACGGATGGAATGACGGTAGTTGTGATTAGTTATCAATTCTGGTGTATGCACCGGACACCTGCTGTCGGTTGAGGAAACGCAGGTAAAGTTGTGTTTATAGACCTATATGTAGGTACTGTGAACCCCTTACAGATAGTATTTTTGGAATATTGAAACTGCTTTTATAAGTCTCCTGTGTTCGAAAACAACTTTTTTGCTGGTTAATGATTAGTTCTTTGGAGTTACCAATTATCTTCCTTCTTTCTATCCGAACCACAAGAGTTCTGTGCTGGAATACTTCTATTACTTAGTCAGTACAAAGTGTCTTGCAGACTTTTTGCCCGCTCAATACTATCACTTTCAAATATAAGATGGCTGGGTGCGCAGTGTTTGTCAATTTAACTCTATCTACAAGTAGCTCCCAGCCACTACACACTCATTGATATAATATTGAAGTTGTCTGTTCTTTTAATATTTATGCTGAGGGAGTGCAATTCCAATGAATTGTATTTTTCTCAATATTTTCACATCCCTGTCACATTAATGTGAAAGGTGTTAAAACATTGATGATGTTTGATTAAATACAGAGCCTGATACTTTTCTATACCATTCTTATTTCTATCAGCTTCGTATCTTTTTTCTTGCCTTGCATTCCTCGGCGCACCATCTAGATAAGCACAATTTTCTGTCAACTCTGCTTGCGGGCATTGCCTTTTTTAAACATCTACTTTGATTAATTTCTGAAATGAGTGGTTTTGTCTGTGTATAGATGGTTAGATTTCACTGACTCTTCTTGTGAATTATAATCCCATCATCAAGCGGTCAATCATGAAGATCACTCAGGAACCACACACAGGATCAAGTGGGCTGATGGGATGGCAGGTCTTTACTTTTTTGAGTTCAGAATAATTTGATAATATGTAATTTGTGCCGAAATTTGAACCAGGTTTGTGAGCATCTTGTAATTATAAGGAAATTCGAAGGTGTTTTGATTTTAGAGTTCTGTACTGTCTAATGTATATTATGTCATAAAAAATCGCCGCTGGCATATTGACCTACTAATATGCTAGCAGTGTCTCATCAGTTTGTGCTTTATAGACTTATAGGGATGCCATAACTGGTCTGTAGAATAATCAAATCAAACAAAATGCTCTTGATACAGAAGTGAATTAATTGAAATTTAAGTGTCATAGCGGATTAAGTTCCCAAGCTTCTTTCACTAGTCCATCATCAGACGCTGTGTTAATACCCAAATAAAGCAGCGGATAGATTCAACGGAGAATTCCATTTATATTATTAAAATTTCAATACAAATTTATCTTATCATGATAGAAATGAGCAGAAAGTATGATGCCCTTATTAACCCTGTGCTACGGGATGGGACTACATTTTGGAGATAGCAAGTTGTTACATAACATGCTTAGAAAAGGGATAAAATTTAATAATTGTTAATATCTAGTATGAATTGGTTTAAAATTCGTTAGTTGATTAGTGTGATTACACAGAGGTATTGTATCAAGTACTATGTGAATTGTCCATAAAGTATTGCAGAAGTTTTATCTTTGTATTTTAATCCTATCTCTCGCCCTCGTGATTCAATACAAAAACTTAATTCTTGAATTCTTTGTGGAATAACAGTTTTATTTTGCTCTGGTGATGACCATCAAACATTAATTATCTGTAAAAGTCCTTGTCAAAATGCATGCGAGTGCATACATGGTGGTGTTTGTGTATTCAATCCGTGATGGGGCAACTCCTGTTTAAAAGGGACCCTTATCTCAATGCGCGGTCCAGTGACATCAATATACATGTAGTCATATTTATCTCACTGCCCAGTCCAACATTTTATCAATCCACAACTTTGTTTCAAAGCATGTTCTAATGAACATAATGTCATGAAGCAGCCTTGTGATTTGTGGCAAACCCCATATCCCTTCCTCTACAGGTCAATCGAATAAAGTGTTATCTAGAGTTATAAGTCTGTTGTTTTTAGTTACGGTAGCTCTGAAACTGCCATGTGGAGTTCCCGTGTGCTTGTTGTGATTTTGGATGTGGAACTGTATCCGGTTGCATAGCTATGTCTAATTATTTAACTGACGCATTACTGATTTCGGATATTTATGGTTGAAATATATAACCTTTCACGTGAAGTTTCCTGGTCATCTCTATATTGTACTAGTTCCACCATAAGGAACTATAATATTGTAATCAGGATATGCCATGGTGTTAATTCGATAGACAAGGCTTTTTGATCGGACGTTAGTGGCTTTATTTTAGCTCCCTCTTGTTTTCCCATCGCTGTGATTTGACATAACATCCCTGTAACGATTATACAAAGCTATGATGAATGCCTCAAGCCATGCATAATAACCAAACCTCTTCTTTATTTAGTGAAACGCTAAAAGTTGTAAAATGAGTAAATAGCACTCCCTAATCTTACGACCATTGTCTTTAGAAAAGAAGCACTGAAATATTTACCCAGCTTTAGCTCAGGGATTTGTGACACATTTTGTCTGTGGTAGGGGCTTGATCTCAGTGCCTCAAACTTGACCCATGTCTGTGTTTATTTATTGGCATTTAGCGTCCAACACTTATCAAACATTATCTCATGATATGAAACTTTCATTAGAATTTTTTGTTTGCATTGTACAACAGTATTCTTGTAGGTGCCGTGTCATGAGAGTTGCAATTAAGCCATGATTATGTCGAACCTTAACTAAAGATATCCCATGTCACAATTTGATTAAAGCCAAAGTTTTATGCACAGTGTTATTAATTAGTCAAACATCACGGCCAGACTAATAGACTAGCAGAATTTAATTAACATCGTTATAATCAAGCTTGTTTTTAGCTGATAACGAAATTTTCCTCTAAAAATAGTGCTGTCCAGTCATATTGATGCCATGTCATAATGAGCTGTTAATGGCGATAATCATGGTACTAGTTCAGCAGTCCCATAACCCATTTTACCACAGTTGCTGACCCTTTTTCACCAGACGTGACATGATGTATTTGCTCTAAATGTGGTACATGCATGTTACATGTTACATAAGAAAACTGATGGTCATTGGCAGTATGTCCCCTCCATGGCTCCCTCCGATACCCACTACTGAACACGGTAGCATCGTAAAAGGTAGATTTCTTGGTTTTTTGTGAAATTGTCTGCTGGATGGTGATAAATTTGATCTGTGGTCTTTGAAAACTACGGGTTTTCCTTGAAATAAAACACAATGGTTGAAGAGAGGGGACAACCCTTCACCATATTCCTTTGAAATCTGATTGGATAACTATTATTGTAGTGAGATTCTATCTATCGTTAATGTAAGCGTGATGGGGTTAAAAGAGGTAGTATATCCCTTGTACATGTATCTTAATGCACCCAAACACAAGAAACAGGACTTAGCACTGTATTATTACATTATTCTCTGCCCACTGTCATACCCCCATTCATTGGCCTTCTGGCCACCTACCTTTGAACTTTGATGATCTGGATGACTTGAGCCCTAGGCTAACCTTCAAAGTCGAAATATTTGGTTTTCACCAATGAGTGTGAAGTTACAGGTTTTCTCTGATGTTTTTCTATTTCTCTGGTTAGTGTACTCAGTAAGGTATTGGCTTAATATTGTATCACATAGATGATTATGACGGTCAATTATCAGAACCAATTAAAATTTCAATTCTTCTACAGTACCATGGCTATTTAAGTGAGTGTCCAAAGGACGCTTTGATTGCGTTTTTCATTAATTAGGCAGTCGCTGTAGACTTTGAAATGCCCAAAGAAACTTATGCCCAAGAACCAACTCAATTTTAGCTCTATTGTTTTCAGAGACTGAAAGTTACATAAGTGTTTGTGTTTTTATTCATGCGCAAGGCAAATATTCTTACCATCCAGTTTAATTAATTAAAATTCTTTAGAAACACGTTGCTGTGGACTGAGTTTGTTGTGAAAACTTTGACAAATGTTGCTAATCACATAAACTATTGATGAAGCACCAGAGAGAAATACCACGGCCAAGAAATTTGCTCGTGGATAGAGCAATGTTGTCTTTTCATCTGCAGTGCAATTCCCTCCAAGTTTGTTTTGAACCCATCCTCTCTCTTGCAATAAAATACTTTTGAGTGCATAAGATCAAGATTTGACTTGGGTGAACGATTCACTTTTTTTCTGTGCTATATATAACACATTATCAAAACTCTTGTCCATCTGTGAGTATGTAAATTGGTAGCTCATATTGGTTGTTCAGCCGGCAATCAGCCAGCAGCTGACACAAGTTAGATAGTGAGACCATAACTTGAAGCAGTCGTATCAGGATTTTTTTGTAAGCGCCAAATATATCCATACATATCTCCTATGACTGCTGATTTCAGTGTTATTTGTGGGGATTTGAATATTGTGGCACTGCTGGAGCCCTGACTGAATTCTCTTGTGACGTCTAACTAATCTTATCTTCTAATCAGTGCACCATTGCAATAAGAGGTCTCATGGAGCTAATTCCAGTCATCTTTTGTCTCAGACAAAGCTGAAGCCTGCTAATCACTGTGATTTTATCGTTGCTCGCTAATTGCTTCTCTCCATTTTCTCCATTCAAACTTGCCAACTCGCAATATCTAAACCTATAATTCAATTTTTAACAATTAGCACAGTGGTTATAATTAATACTGTTCAGGGTAGGGTACTGCGAGACTTGATTTTCTACCCGCTGAAACTTAGAGCTCCCAAACTGTGGCTTCACACCGTTAATGAGATTACAAGTACGCAATCAGTGTTTCATTAGTGGTGACGTGTCATTGAATTATCTTGGTTAATTTCATTAGTGCACTGAATTTTGAGTTTTGATGCCATAGTTGCAAATGAAACGGTCTAAAATTATTGTTTTTGCTTTTGACTTTGTCCATGAAAATGGTGTGCTGCAGAGTAACCCATTTGAGAGCTGAAGGTCCGTTGTATGGCGTACCATAGCCTAAGCTTTAGGCCAACCTTGGATATGTTGCCTATACCAGTGTTGAAATGTTATAGATGGGTCGTTTTGTTTATTGTTTTGCATTTTTCATAAACCTTTTGGAGCTGGTGGGCCTATGCTGCTCTTCATTCAAAGACTGAAAAATTTCCAATGTTTGACCTTGTATCATATCATGAGCGGAATATTATATATGGCAGTTCCTAGGAAAATGTTCCCAGTGCTACATAGTACGCTGACTATCTATAGGTATACATGGAAAAAGTTTGATTTGGTTAGATCTGCACCATATTCCATATTGACTTGAAATAGTCAGTAGTAAAAAATGGCGTCTATAAGCTGGATGAATGTGTCAGAATAAGGAACCTACCTCTATTTAGAGCTATTTTTATGAGGTTCTGGCGCCAGAGACTGCATGCCGTCTGTGTATCTCCTGTCGCCATCCTGTTTGCTTTATGTTATTACGACAGCAATTTTTTGCTGTTGAGTAAATTTGAAAACCAACCCTATAAGTTGAATTATGCCCCAATTAATGCAGTCCAGACTCATTTGTATAATCACTTCTTACGACAATTATGGGGAGAAGTCACTGCTAACGCGCTGACCAGTAGGGAGTTTTATTAAAGTACTCTTGCCTCAAGCTATGTGATTGAAATTGGCCACCGTTGGTCATTTTAAACTCTAATTGCTTGGCTACTGTAGTTGTTTTAGTTTGAGTAAAAGGGTTCTCGGAGCGATGGTGACGTAGAGCGATGGTTCAGACCTTGATGTAGACAGCAGAATTAGAAAAGCTACTATGGCTTACTACAGATTGTCCCGAATTTGGTACAGCAAATCACTTAGTCACAAACTCAAAATAAAAATTTTCAAGTCAAATGTATTATCAGTGCTACTCTACGGAAGTGAGACATGGAAACTAACAGACGATCAACTAAATAAATTGAAAGTGTTCCAGACGACATACACCAGGCGAATTATGAACGTAAAATGGTTCCATCGTGTAACAAACAAAGATTTACTCACGAGATCGAGGCAGGATGATATGGGAGAAATAATGGAAAGGCGCAGATGGAAGTATGTTGGGCATGTATTAAGAAGGAGAGGTGCTCCAACTGAAGTCAGTCTTGGCTGGGCTCCTGAGGGAAAGA
>ERZ1740056.196-NODE-196-length-10213-cov-6.869167_pt1 | contig 10213 bp, 9 predicted proteins | sample MGYA00581746_ERZ1740056 | MGnify/ENA primary metagenome ERZ1740056 (study PRJEB43018, sample SAMN04849745) | marine metagenome | isolation source: floating plastic debris | place: Pacific Ocean | collected 2008-09-01 | study: EMG produced TPA metagenomics assembly...
GTTATAGGGAGGCTGTCGACTCGACCACACCAGGGGTAAAGAATTGTCCGGATCACTGACATGACAACCATATGTTGTACTAGTAGTGTCTGTAAGTAAGGAATGGTGTATATTTGTACATAGTAGTACATGAAGCACATGTCATCTGCATATAATGCAAATAGGTGCCATGTAGCATAAAACTGCGAACAATGAAGTAATCTATATTTTAGGGGTGCTTATTTTGTGAAATTTCAAAATATTCTGGTTCATTTTCATGTTTATGGTGTCAATTTTTATGTTGACTATGTAAAAATTCATCTTGTGTGCTAGGATCCATGTTGTGCATGCCAACTTACATTTTAATCATGTCACATTTCATCTTTGCTATATTGATTTTCATTTTTCTCATGTCACTTTTCATATCAATTCAACATAAAAATTGACACCATATTAATAAAGATAGAACTGGAATATCCCAAAATTTTACAAATGGCACTACATCGGTGCTTCTCTTTGCACCCCTAAAGCCATGTCATCAAAATTGTCGATTTAGATGAAGATATCAGCTGTACCTGAAACTCTCTTTATTCTCCTAGCAATTGTATTCAAAATAATCAGATTATTATGATGCGACAAAAAGGCGGAAATAATTTTTTCTGGTTGTAACAAGGCCTCAAAATAATGTGACCCTCAAGCAATTTGTATTTTGTGTGCACAAAAGTTGATACAAGATGAAATAAACAAGTAACATTAATACACATATTCCATTATTTAGGTTTGGCAATCAGTTTTACTTGAACTAAGCAGTTTAAAATGAACTAAAAAGTCAGTCAAGAAGCATGGGCTAGGTCATAAATAGTTTAAGTGCTCAAACGGTTTTGGGAAGGTGTTAGTGGCGCCACTAAAACCTATCCAAAGCGATTTGAGCAGTTAAACTAGGACACGAAAGAAATATAACACTTTATGAATGTCTGCAAGATGTAAAAATAGTAACCTATTGCCAAAGCTGAAACTGATCTTCACAAACTCAGACGTAATATTGACATTGTTGTCGATCTTTGTGAGATATAATTGGGTACTTTGTGACGTTGGTAAAGATTACTAAAGTATTAGGATGTCTATAGTCATCTAATTATCGCTGATCTCCCTGGTATTGTCCCCTCAGTTCACATGCAATTCCAATCTGCAATACTATTGGTAGCTGGGTCACTGCTCTTGATCAATTAAATGGTTTGAGTTGTCTTAGACTATCGACCACTGTATTATTTTATAGTCCAACAGCACTATGAGAAGTGCGAACATAAGCCATAGGAAAGCCAGTAAGCCTGCTGTCACATATGCGATCACTTTGCTTCCTCCTAACTCTCCTCCCGCAACCTAGATAGTGAATAGAAGTACATGTAACGATTTGATGAAGTTAGAACCAGAACTTGCAGAAGAAATTTTTGCACACCGTTTTTTAGTAAGCAGAAAATCAGGAACCAAATAAGTAAATCTATTCTGGCCGGAGTTATGTAGTGATCAAATAATAAGTGGAATACACAAATTTTTAGAACTGGCACTAGAATAATTTCCAGTTAATGGCTATGGGAGAAATGATGACATATGCAGTGTTTCTTACCATTCTTCTGATGAAGAGCACAACCAGACAGATGGTTCCAATCACACAGAATAATATCACTGCCTGCGTCACATTACCACTTGCTACTCTCAAGTCTATACCAATGTAGTATCTATGCCATAGACTGCTCAGCACCCAGGGTAGGCCGAGTCCCAAAAACACATTGACGCTGTTACTACCTGTGAAATAATTTGCGCAATTGCTAGTGCTATAGAAACTCATCCACTTAAAAGCTGGTAAAAAAACTAGGACTGATAAAAATATCATCATGATCAAGTAATTAAAAAATATTTAATGCAAGTTCATAGCATTTTAATTTCTTAGGCAATAAACTCTTTTCAGATTCAGATCCAGGTTCACAATCAATATCAGCTGTAATGGCTGACATTTTTCTTCATGTTCATATCCTTACCTGTGATATTTCCAATAGCAGCATCTGCAAACTCATCCTGCTTTGCTGCAGTTCTGCTTGCAAATGTATCTGGAACACTTGTGCCAAGTGCTACCAGTGTTACTCCTGTGGCTGCTGTCCGAAAGTTAATCACACATCCCACTAGCTTTGCCAACTGTGAATAAGTATGTTTGAAACAGTTTCTTACATTTGGAAATATTCGCGTGCTTCCAACATCTGAGACTTCATGAAGCTTTTCTGAATTTTTCTGCACCAACACTAACCATACCCAAATTTCCAGGCAGACTCGTGTATGAATAAACTTACTCCAAAACTGATTAGCCAAGGTGGTATACGATGGTCTTACCTGCTCAATGACAGCACTCATTCCAGCAATCCATAGTATAGAACAGATGAATGTAGGGTATGCACCGAGAAAGGTTTTAGGAGGGATAATGGCACAGAAGACCTTCCATGGCATGGAGATGAAGTGCATCACATAGTCTACCCATATTGCCTCTTCTCCCTCATCCATGTTTATTGTTAGAGCACTGTGAAAAGTTGCAAACTATTAATAGCAGAAAGCCTGCGTCCAAAATGTCTAATTACCTGTTCTACACAATTGCACAAGTTGGATGTGCACTGTTCATGTACTTTTGGAACAGATTTTAGAAATGCTACTATCTAAAGAAATCATCAAAAGTTGTATGGGTACATGATGCAAAGTAATGAGCTGTGTGATTGCAAAGTTGGTGGTATCCCTCACCTTTGGAATTGACCAGCATAATCCAAAGCGTTTGCCTCATCCTCTTCTGCTAAAACTTCTACTAGTTGATCCTCAAAGTCATCATCTGTAACATAATACCTGAGCGCTATCATTGGTCAGGTAAGACATTTTTAAATACGATTCCCCAAGCATGGGTTCAATGGGTGGGTGTATGTCTAGGACCACTGAAATGTTCCATTTTCAGTCCTATCCGTCAATTTTCCTAGATCTAATCCTGAGGATATCAATGTCTGTTAATGCACCTGTGGCAATTATGAATTTTGTCTAGATAACAAATTTATGTCGATGCTTACTGTTTCCTTTACTGAGACTGACCACTGCAGCGCTGTGTTGTCCTATTTTAGCTCCATTGCTCGGATTCCTTATCCCTAGTATGAAGTTCTTGTTCTGGTCCTTCAATTTCAAAAATGACATACATTTACGTCCCTTTAGATAAGCAATATTTTAGTAAGATATCAAATGCAAGCATCACCATGAAAACGCTGCTATTGGGTCCGACTATATATAGCTAATTACCTTAGTCTCTGAGCAGTGGATGCACAATGTCTTTTTTGTCTCCCTGTGTTTAAAGTGAAGTTGACCACTTAGAGTGATATAATCACCAGTTTTTAGACTAGCTCCTCCTTTTGCTGTGCCGTCCCTGTAACCCAAAACTGCGCACATGACTACCATTGAAAATGGAATTGGTTAAAAAGTTCATCAAAGTCTATCCCTGCACCGGTATGCACCCAGTTTGTAGGCTGTTCAGAGCAATCCTGTGACACTGAGACCTAGTAGTCAGTAGCAGAGAGAGAGAGAGAGTTTAACCCAGGAACTTCAGCACTTGCATATCTCAGGCAGTCGCTCTACCCAACTGAGCTGCCACCTACTCCTGGATTATTCTTTTTACATTCCAACTGGCTCAACCTCAATTGGAAATACTGCAGATTTAGTTTTAGCATCTACATGGAACAACACCTTGGTTTGATATCAAAGATTTTGAGTAAAATGCGGAACTTACAATGTGCTGTATTCTATCTTTATATCTCCATCACTCCCATTAATCCTCACAATGGTCACCTCAGCTTTTCCATCAACGGCGTGATAACGGGTTTTCTCTAACAAAAAGTCTCCTGGCTCTAAAACATGGGTATTTTTGGCTCAAACAAAACACAATCAAAAATAATACAATTTGAATAGCATGTGATGTACTTTGCCATGTGCTTTATTTCCACTGCATGATATTCATAATTGATAATTTTAAATAGCTATTTATATTGCTGGCCGGGTGTTGAACACAATTTTCTTCAAAATGTTAAATCCAGACGGATTAAGCCTGAACGGCACATTCTAACATATATGAACCAACTTGAACTGGACACAATTTTTATGACCTGACCTTTAAATCAGTCCAGGTGCATACCTCTGAAGTCTCGTTGACCTAACCGATCTATTGCTTTGTGCTGTGTTTTGGCTGTGGGTTTGGTCGCCTAAGGTCATCATATCTGTATTGGACAACCACTGGACAAATCTCATTAACACTGGCAGTCGGTATGGTAGACCGGACTAGGTCTTCTATATGCCATTTAAAAACCCAAGCTGAGAATGATATTGATGGACAAACCTTTCTAGCATTGTACCTACCATCATCATCGATGATCATAGCTCTAGCGATACTTGGGTCACCTAGTGCTGCCTCCCCCTCTGGGTTCTTCAGTATGATATAGAACTCTTTATCCGGTTCATAATCGTTGTCATTTATGATCGGGATGGTAACTGTCTTCACAGTCTCCTCTGGTTCGAATGTCTACAGTGCAGATAAGAGTAGTGTGATAGGATAAGAGACATGGCCATTCTATATACCAATCATTGATCCTTGATATCGTGACTATCTAAAAAGAGGTGAATCCATATGAATGATCATCTAGTCAGTATAATTTATATACCTGTAAAAAATAACTGGTAGCCTGGTCGGGCATTCAATTTTAGGCAATGCTACAGATGGGGCCACCTCTCCAATCTTTGTTTCACAACCTGGTGTATGATGATGAGAGATATATTGACTCACCAACTTTCCAACACAGTATTGGAAGTCTCGGCCTGCTTTAGCGGATCCCTCCCTAGTTTCCCAGTACACGGAGACAACTCCTTTTAGCGTAGGGGAATCTACCTCTGTCAACATAGTGGTTGTTGTTTCTGTCGACTTGGTAGAATTTGCTGAGTGCCTGTTGGTGTTGCTTCCCTGCCAACAAACAACAAAGTATGCCAGGTACGGGTCCACAGTTATATTTTTATCATGCTTTCATAGATGACAGTGTCACACTGTGTAAGTCAGTATCTGATTTTGTTTTTGACCTAGTTTGTTGCAAGTATACTCTGAGGATTAGAGTGAAAAAAGAATTATCACCATGCAGATACCAAAATAGGGACAGTCTCTTACCAAACTATCTGATGATGTATCCCTTTGTCTATTGAACTTGATATGTACTTCCATAGGCCCAGCGCTCTCCAAACAAGAGTAGTTTGGTGAGACAAATGTAAATTTTCCATATTGACCAGCTGTAAAGATAACGTGTGTAATTATACTCAGTTGCAATGCAGTGAGGCTATCCTGATTTGATGCCAACAAATTGCTGTGGCCAAATATCTTAGGGTCACTTTTGTGTTCAGTATCATGGTGTATCAGAAATTGGTCACACTTGCAGGTTGCTTGCTTTCACCTGACTAAAAACAGTCCAAGTGCTTTTCATACCTGGTGTTGCATCAATTGGTGGTAGGCACAGTCTGTCACTCTTCTTGGTAATGTCATGCATGCCATTGAGCAGTGTCAGTCGTGACTTAGAAGATCTCTGTAACAATTGCTTACGGGAGCCATTGCGACCTTTTCTACCGACAAGAGGCCTCATGGCGGCATGCCTGAACCTGAGACGTAATCATTACAAATACAATGCTTAATTTTGATTCATATGTGGGGGAGATCTCATGATGACATAGAATTGAAATAGGTGTGTATTATGACACTGGCAATGGAAAAGGGAACCTTTACTGAAATGAGCTGTGGCGGTGGGATGGTTAAAATAAAACTAGGGTTATGTGCATTGCTCCTTGAGATTGAGGAAATGGGAGTGTGACGTCAATTCTATCTACCTACTTACATGAACTAAGAACTATGCATATAACATATAGAAAATACTCACTCATAGTAATTGCTGAAAAAATGGAAGAGAGCATGTAATAATAACAGATGTGGTGTACTTATCCATAATTTTCCCACAATAATTAGTTCGAGCTGTTAGGAATCTAAGATATCTCCCAGGATGCTTATTGTGCAGCTCCTACCTCATCACAGATGTTCGTCTGCTTGAGTCTGAGCTTGGATTGTGATTGGCCATTTGATGTGAGGTAATACTCATTCTATTTCTCCCATAACGATCCATCATCCGGTCCATCCTGGTAAAAAAAAACAAGTAGCACACACTGCCTGAAAAATTATTTTTGGGCAATCAAACATAGCAGCGATGAGCCAGCAAAAAGGTAAGTACATGACTTGTACAAGTATAGGCAAAGGATATTTTGTTGTTAGCACAGTTTAACTTGCAAGGGGTATATTTACTGTATATTCTTAATTAGGGCACCTTGTCTTGAAAACAAAGTTGGAACATAAGTCAACTGGTCGGTCTCAAACTCAGATTATGCATCCTGATTATGGCCAAAAAACTTGTGGAAAATGACAATGCAGACACAACATCAAAAGTCATAATTTTTTGACGCCATACTGGATAGCGTCTTTCCTACACCCTATTTGAGAGAGTACTGACTCATTATTATGTACGCCACTCCATTCTGCAGTATTAGAAAGCTGAGATGCGTAACTCACCCCAAACCTAGTTCATCCTCTTGTGTGTTCAGATTGGCTATGCTGGAAATAAAAACAAGGAAAAGTGAACGTAACTTATTGCTCATGTCACGGGACTGCGTTTTGTAGCATACCGTAATTGATCGGTATTTCAGTAATTTTACTCTGCCAAACTCTTCTCATCTTTTTGGTCTATTTTAGTATAGCCATGCCAAGAATCGAGTTACGTAACCATTTTTAAAGTGAACTGTTCCTGTAACTGTTCTGTCGACGCTGATCCAAATGTGCCTGCCTAATATTCTGATTGCATGCCCAAATGATGTGGATGAATGTTGATGTCTAAAAGCACTGAAGTTGACATTACTGGGTAGCGTACCTCATTCTGTATTCACGTTGATGCTGTTGATTCTGCTGGATAGTTTTCAGCTCTTTTGATGGCCCATGTATTCTTCCTGTGGCATTGTTGCTAGTATTCAATACTCTTATGTTCTAAAAGTAAATGGCATGAAGGATTATTTCAATGCTAAAAATGAGAAGACCGCATAGCCGTCCCTATACAATGAGTTTCGAGGTAACTTCGTTTACGTCTCACAGCGAAAGCAACGGTAGCAAAATGCTCTGTTTCGTTAACAGCATTACCAATTTTCAATCAGTTCAGTTCCATCAACCTAACTGCATCATTTATAAGTCACAGTTGGCGGATGGAAGATTCCATTGATCAAATAAAGAGGTCATCAGTACTGCCGCTAGTGAAATACCCACCGATCTCAAAGCAATGACATTATAATCCCTGTCAAGAGGGCAGCACTAACCAGCCAAATGGTGATCAACGAACCTCGTTCATGTTCAATAAGTTGGGGACCCCATTGATTTTACTGTTTTACAAGGTTGATATTTGCCCTTGCGTGGTTCGATTGCGCTAACCCCTATGTAATAATTAGGATCTTAATTGCTCAAATCCTCATTACAAGTTTGTTGGACTGATTGTCAATGCCTCAGGATTGGCGGCTGTCGAAATGCAACCTTGAAATTCATCTCTCAAACTGTGGACTGTAAACGTTTTTGTAAAGCTAAAGTTTTTTGTAAGTTAAACCGGAGGCTAGGCTTATGGGGCCTTATGGGATATTACCATGAAAAGTCGTAATCTTTGTTTTGGTTTGCTGTATGCCATTCTATAACGTGAGCAGTGAACGCAACCCACAAGCGCAGTATCATAGCTAGTTGAGGGAAACTTCCACCTCAGAATGGCTCTTGCCTAGTCTATAACGCAAAGATTAAAGGTGGTTTAATTGAAATATTGTTTCTGTCATGGGTTTTAGTATTAATGCTCTGAAGACAATACAATACAAGACAATAACATTCTTACCTGAACATTGTTTCCGATATTCTGTTCCGCATCTACTTCAGTATGACTGTTGTTCACTTTAGACTTGCCCTTGCACTTTCTAAGCCACCATCCATTATCCTGGCCGTATGCCATTAGAGTTAGAAGTGGAAAGAAGAGCAAAGTCACAAAAGCTTCCCAGACTTCCACCACTCCAGGAGATATAACCTTCATGACAAGCAGCATCCATACATAGGCCCATAATGACCATGCTGATGTCAGCACAAAAACTTTGAATTGGCTGACTCTCTTAATCTCTGGTAGTTTTGGAGCCAGAATACAGATGGCTGAGATCATCAACAGATTGTAGGATGCTGACCCCATGATTGTGAAGACACCTAATAAGTGAACAGTTTAGTTTAACTAGGTAAGGCTGGAATGGATAAGATGAAGCAGGTACATGTAATCGCATTAAGTTAGTGCCGGATGTTGTTTGGGCTCACATACTATCCAAAAATGCTTCGCATCAGTGTCAAAGTTATTCATTTACACAAACGGTGGGTCTTTTCAGAAGGCTGAAGATTTGAACACAAACTCACCCAGAGCTTCTGTGTTTTGTAGCTTCTCCGCTTCCTCCACAGACATAGGCAGGTTACTGATAGTCTCCACGATGGCTATAAGTATCTCCGGTGCTGAGCTACCCAGAGCCATTAGTGTGAGGTTTGATACTGTCTCGTTCCAGATGAGAACCTTCCTCTCGACTCTCTCCTGTCGTTCCTCGTCCCAAAGTACTATTGTACGCTTACGCGATGTGATCACCTCTATACTCATCATGAATATATCACTAGCTATCGCCATACCTGTGTATGGTTATAAAAAAGGAAACTCTCTTAAGACCTGCCAACTCTCGTGCATTTACAGTGAGAGTGAGACTCGAGAAATTCCCTTTCAAAATTAGGGTTTGGAGTGAGATGAACATGAGATAATTCCCCTTTTTCCTTCAGCTTTAACTGTGTCATAATTAAAGAGAGTTTTTTTTCAAAACTCCCCCATTTTGTGGTTGGTAGGTTGAATTTTCTTAGGGATTTTGATCAATTTTGGTTGGACTTTATGCTTTGGATTAGGCTAGCAAGCAACTCTGTCAGTTTTTGTTGATTTATTAGCTTTGAAAAGTCAGCAATACTATTTTTTATAGTCACATGCACTCAACCAACCCTGGTGTTTGGTTGGTCATATTAAATTTGGAGTGTGTATGTGAGTAGTGAATTACCTGTGTGCTGTTAGCAAAACCTGAGACGCAATATATACTCTTACAAAATGAATGAGGATCTGTATAATTCTGGTTGATGCCTCACCTATGAATAGGTATAGCATGCCTAATATGTACAGAAAGCCTCGAGCTCCCTCGCTCCACAGATTCTCAGCTGGTAGCAGTAACCAGCTTGTGCATGGTTCCTTGTCTCCACATATCACCTCAATTACTGTACCCCTGTGTCTACCTGATGAGGTGATGAACGAGACCACATGGTCGTAGCATGTCGTGTTTGCTGACTCACTGTTACCCATGATTCATCTGTAGGGTCTGTAAACAGTGTAAATCACATTTTCTTCTTTGCTTGCTGCAGTCTTACAAGCTAAAAAACGGAGAGGAAAGGGAAATAAGGTGAAAAAGGGAGAGGCCCCTCAAAATTCGGAGACTCTCTGCCAAATAGAGTTGTTATGCATGGCTGCTGTTGAAATACCAAGACTTTTTGCCAGTTGGTCGGCATTCATGAAGCAACAAGATTTCTTTGATTCGTTTTTGTGATGTCTCTTCATTTTGTAATGCAAAATATCCAGATAAATACAACAGCTATTTTCATCCGAATCTATGAGTTGGTAAAAGTTGTGCCATTTTTTGGGCCACCCAATATAATATCCACTGATTATACTTAGATGCTCTCTTCTGGTTGAGTGATTCCTGGCACAACACTGCTGACCATACCTACACAATTAAATGGCTTGAACAATGAAGCTTATAAATTAAAGCTGCTTCTAGACAATATGTATGAAATTATAGTTAATTGCTGGTATGACTACTGTATGATATATAGTTTATTTCTGGTGTCATGTCGATTCTGCAGTTTGACCATGGGTCGGGTAGGTAAATGGTAATATGCACTCATTTTATGTAGGTTCCGGGCCAGGTAATACCCAGATGATTTTTTTCCGATTTGCGATTCCAACTCCACAAGTTTACTCAGTCATTATAGGGGTTTTAGTAGGGTTTTGCT
>ERZ1740056.197-NODE-197-length-10196-cov-7.157775_pt1 | contig 10196 bp, 7 predicted proteins | sample MGYA00581746_ERZ1740056 | MGnify/ENA primary metagenome ERZ1740056 (study PRJEB43018, sample SAMN04849745) | marine metagenome | isolation source: floating plastic debris | place: Pacific Ocean | collected 2008-09-01 | study: EMG produced TPA metagenomics assembly...
CGTTTCACACACATGTATTTGTCTTTCAGGATTGGCTGCTCATTCTGATTGAAATGTTTATTTATTTATTATTTTATCAGTAGCATGAAGAAAAAAATCACCCATCCCTTTCCCTCCCCACCTCAGATATCGTGTGCTACAAACGCGTTTTTAACAGGATGGTTTTTAGCTGTTGATTTTTGATACTGAAAGAACTGAACATATGACAGTATGTTGTATCAATACGACTCGTGAAGACCTAGGCAATACAAAGCAGCGGTGTAAATACTCATGACATTATGTGAGAGTAGCGGTCTTTATTAGATTAAATGCCATATGGTTAAATAGAATGTGAAGCGATCTCTCAGTGCTAGTCATCTCACAATGTCATGAAAATAATTCACAATGCTAAGAATCACCTTGCTACTTCTTTTGTTTTGGAATATCCATTATAGGCTTTCGAGACAATTACAACCATTTAAAAGAAAACACACACAATTTGTTTAGGGTAAACAAAAGGTCGTTTTAACACTCCTAATTCTATACGAAACATGAGGGGCATGCTGTCTTTCTCACCATTGATTGAATACATAAACACAAGCCATGTTTCAATGGTTTCTGTTTTCACCAAAATATTGGTTTTATTAGCTTCATTGTTTGTGAGTAGCCACCATAAGCTCTCTGAAAAACGATGGCAATGGGGTGCTTTTGAGCTCAATTATAACCGAAGTGTTGCATTCCTTTTTTTGACCTTTATTAATAGCATTTATGCATACATTTCATGACAGTATGCAATGATATCAATGCGAAGTTGTTTCGAATTTAACCTTTTCAGAAATGAAATGAAAATGAAAATTGATCCCTTGAAACACAACGCGGGTGAACCTTGAAATGTTCTTTTTTTATGATTTCAGAACAGGATTTGAGATTGTTCAACTTATCTAAAAACGCAATAAGCGAATTCTACAGACCAAAGTATTACTTTACTTTGTGGATTATGTCTCATCACTGATAGTATGGTGAATTTTCTCTTAAACTTGACGATTTCTGTGTAGCAGTTGAATTGTTTAGTGGTAGTGCATTATTGGTGTAGCAAAATCTGCAGGATTAAATATTCGTTATCTTACAAGCTGCTCGTTGAAAACTGCAAAATTTGAAACATGTAGCATATCCGTTGACAAAGACTGAGTTACAAACCTGGAGAAACCCAAGCCGGAGGCCATCTTAAATTACATGATAGACAATAAACACAACACTTTGCAGGCATGAAAATAGATAAAATTTTCAAAATTGATCAGGTAATTTTATACCCTCTCATTATTTCCATTGAATAGTTTGTATTGATGCGAGGATTGATGCTAATTTCGCACTAATTTATCAATCAATATTGAGACAATTCAGTTCTCTTGGATCTCAGTAGTAATATTTACTTTGTAGCTTAGTCCTGTCCCTTTGTTTTACTTATGCTCAGGCATGTGCCACTTATAACAGAATATAATTCAATCGGATTATTGACCTGATGCTCTCTTTGGGGGTAGTATCTTCTAGTGCTAAAATCAGCTACTGGTGAAATTTATGTGGAGTGATACATGCAGGCTCACATAAATGTCACTGTTTTTTTTAATGGTGTTTATAATAGCCGTTGATATTAAATGCCTCACTCAGATAAAAACTTTTTGGAAGCGTTACCAATACTTTGAATTTACCAGTAAGTTTGTTTCAAATGGTTATTACCGTTTTCAAGAATATTTTATAACTCGGCCTAAGATTGTAATTACTAGCACTTGGGGGTGGGGGTGACCGAGTTTTGAAGAATTTCTTAACTAGGTAGATCTGTCTCTTCAGCATGATCAACTGAAAAAACGGCTCCTCTTGATACATCTCCCAGCACTGACATCCTTTCAACATTATATCAATTGTTTGGGTTATTCTATTGTATGATGCTACCCCTGAAGTGTGACTACCTTGTGGCCTGAACAAATACTCGAATTAAGAAAGGAAAGAATTGCTTCTCTATTGATTAAATGAAAGTTTTTGTTCACTGTTACCCCCTGATTAAACTGTGTCTATCCATTTTATCTTTGCTCATCAACACAGTAGAACTGAACGAAACTAATCTTGGGGCAAAAAACTTTGTCACAATTTGATATTTAATAAACACAGCTATTTCGAGTTTTTTGAAGAACAACTAACAGCTATATAAAGACACACAGAGAGACAGACAAGAGAGAATACTATACCTAAAATCACATAGAATCTTGAGGTGCCACTTTCTAAATCTTATCAAAATGCAGGTGAGTATGGTAACCGTACTTTACATATGCTGACTTCTATGACATCACACAACTGTAGCTACATCACTTTATTATATCGTACTGCATGCACTAGGAGTGATCACTTTTGTGATTGTACAAAATTGTGTTTCTTTTAGCATACCCACATTCTGGAATTTTTTGAAGACAATTTTGACTTTGAGAGTCGCAAAGATACTGTATTTTCGTAAAAAAATCTAGTATTATGCATTTCCATGTGGGCTACAACCTACATGAGTGAACATTTCTGCATTTTGAATGTCAGAAAACGTGATTTGTATACAAACCACCAAACCGTCATTTTTATAAGGCATTTGGAAATTTTTGCACCTTTGTCTCTTACAAGCTTTAAAACACACGCAGATCATAAATTCAGGCTTTCATTTTATTTTTGGGATACGCTAATCACTTGCCAAAATTTTTTTGCCGTATAGCAGTTTTAAAACCCATAGAATTGATTGACAGCACTGTTTCGCTCTACACACCATGTCTTAATTTCAATGTCATACACACAGCGTGACTGTGGTTGGGGACTTTGGCGAAGGGATGATTCCATATAATCAGATTTGCTGTCTCAGATCGCTGCATGTAAATTAGGTTAAGATTACTCACATCGCAATATCCATAATCAACTAATTAGTCTAATGGATTTGTCAATATTGTATATAAGTTTGTAATACACTTTCCAAAGTTTACGTTTCTCATAATCCCCTTATGCTTTGAGAAAAATTGAATTTCACTCTCTCTCTCTAAGATGACAAATTTACAAGTCTGAGACAACGCTCTGCTTGCCACCCCAGTTTGCTTTGCCCTGAAGAAAAGTGTAAGGCTTCATATATTCCGGGGAATTTAAGGAAATACATGTATCGAAAAGAAAATCGTCATTTCAATACGCAGCAGCTGTGGCTAAAACTGACAAAAGGATGATTTAAGAAAATTTTAATTGACTTATTGCACACTCTATTCACTATTTTTGTAGTTTTGAGGTCCTCCAACTACTGTTGAGGTTCAGCAGGGAACACATGGCTCATAGGAATGTAAATTGAGAGGAAATGTAGAGCTAAATGACTTGAATTGTATTGGGAGTCATGAAAGGGAATATTGGCTAGGGAAGCAGCCTTTTAAATGGGTAGCCAGACTGTTTCAAAACTTTTGCATTCATCACAATTGTATGCAAACAAAACTACTGCACCTTGTTAAAGTAACTGTCAAGTTGAAAGGCTTTTGTAACAATTAAATGGCCCATTAGTGATTAAACAACAAACAAGACCCCACAACTCAAACAAAACACCTTGTCACAACAATTGATGATAGTTTATTCATCAAAACCACCAAAATTGTCTTCCTTTCTTTTTATCGTATGTCTAGGCTACTAGCGTTAAAAGAAAAGAGGCTACACCAGCTACAAACTTTACCAGCCATAGACTCATAGACTTGACAATAATAAACATGATATTATTAAGTCTATTATATGGTCAAATATATTTGATTAAACAGTTAAATTTGACCAAACCATTGTTTGGAAAAGTCCAGAGATGCTTGAAATTTCTTCTGAGGTTACCAACCTCAAGCATAGGCCTACTAGAGTTTTAATCGGTGCAGACTTTTGGGCTGTTACTTTAGGTGAGACAGTTGAGATTTCCAGGCAATTCAGGTTTTCATATCATACCAAAAACCAAAAGCATTTTAGATAATGTCAAACTGAACTCAAAATAGAATACCAAAGTCTGAGAATTCGGGAGCCAAATATTTTCCTTCCTTATTCATAGAGCTGGAATTTGGATAACCAAGGCTTCAACTCAAACCAAAGTCATATTACTGGCAAAAGAAATCATGAAAGCACCATGCCACTTCTTAATTTGAAATATTACTACAGCTCAGACAGAATCAAACAGCATTGCAGTGCTTCCAGTAGTGGTTATGAATTCTTCTTCGACCACTTGTCAAGTAAATTTATTGGAAAACTGAAGCTTGTCAAGTGGCCAACGGATATTTGCACAATGTTCTCGCACAGATGTCCATAACAATATTTTTACTTTGGAATTAAATGAATAGGAAACAAAACTTAACAAAACCACTCACTTGCATCCGTTAGTGTTAAAAAGTGATCGGCCTAAAAACTGTAAGTTTTCACATTATTAGGTTGGCCTTTAATATCGCCTAACACTCAGGTGTCCAACTTCTAGAGTGTTTTAACACAGAATCCCAAAAAAGTCACCTGGTATATTTTCAAGTTGTAAAATAGGATTTTCTGCATAATGCAATTGTTATTAAAAATTGGTCCTGGGACAATTTTTCTTACTACACTCAAAAGTAGAACCTAAGTTTGGGAGCTACTAAGTGTCATTTTGGGTAATCCTTCATCTACTAAAAAAAAAGTTGGTAGGAGATAGTGAAAAGCGCCCTACTTTCAAATCAGTTTCTGTATTCAATAATTTCATCATCGAGTCAGGAGGTAATTAACTTCCACATAACATATTCGTCCATATCTCAATCGGGATGGCAGATATCTCAATAACTCCACATGACATCTCTGACCTTATCACGGATGAATATCGAGCCATATGTTACATTGATAAGTACAATCCATGCCTGCTGCCATGCTGAAAATTTAATATAATTGCTTGAGATTTGCTGGTGTAACAGCTGTTTGCAGGATAAAGAAATACACTTTTTGAAATACATTTTAGCTGTGTAATACAGGACTGCAATAATTTCTCATGACTTGTACCCCACCATGTAAAAATTTCTGCATGCAAACCTTCCTATTCAATCCTCTTACATGCATTTTTAAATCTGCTGGCGACACCTGATTCAAGTCTGTTACCTGTATAGACCTCTCTTGGTAGAGGTTTATCAACAAGGGTTGTGCAAACATGGAATGTTCAGCTCATGGAGTTCGTATGTCTAGAGTTAAGACATTGGTATGAAAGTCCCACATTGTTTAGTTGGTCTATTGTTACAAAAATTCTCAGTCAGTAAATTCGCTTGAAAGAAACAGACCAGTCGTACCAATCCTTCTAAGACTACTAGCACCAGTTTTGCAATGTATCAAATACCTGATGGATCGATGGGTTTGTGGTACCCAACTGACGTAAGCTTTATCATTTCATAAGAATCTCATGTTATTATTGAATCGATCGCTATAGCCTACAACCAACAACTGATATGAGGGAATAGCATGTCATGGAAGGAATACTATGCTTTATCGGAAACTGTGATTGCTAGTAAATCGTTGATAGGGTTGTTGTATGATTGCACATTATTCTGAAAGAAATTGTCACAGATTGAAATGAAGGAAAAACATTTTTGTTGTTAACATTCAACACCTTGTGCACAACTTGATGATGTGTTTGTACCTGGTGTATCATGATGACAGATCTAAGGCATATCCGATATCCACGCTACATGTTTTCTGGCTGATGCAAGTATCTGCCAGGGGCTTTTAATCAGCGGTAAAAATCATAACTCGAATTACAATATATTCTATGGATATTACTTTAGAAACTACCGCTTCTTTTATAAGCATGGTAAAATTAAATAGCAAATTTCAAATTATGTGCCATTACTTGAGATAATTTTATAGTTTCGATCATTTTTATACTCTGTTGAATTTTGTTTTGGAGCACTTATATGCAAGCCAATGTTCCAGAAACATCTTAAACTCAATCTTACTCCACAGCCTCTGATAAAATGGGACAAAGCAGGATGAATTCCAGGAACAGAAAGTAGAGATTATTTTTAACTGTTTATGAGTCTGGGTAATGGTTATCATGATCAAGCCAGGATTTTACTCAATTATAAACAAAACTACAACCTGAGGAGAGACCGCACCACCAAAATCTGTTAGCACCATTGTCATACTTTAAAAATGCTTATTTCACACTTCAGGGTCATGTTCTTCCACGCTTTTCACTTTTCTTCAGTCGTTATTCTTTCCTTTCAGAAAACTTTTGTTGTACTTTTTAAAATTTTTTGAAGTGGCCTCGTGACTTCTTTACCATAAGACACGCTTTAGGTGGCTGAGCGGGCAATTCCAAATATCTTTCAAAAAAAATTCGTACTAGAGAAAAAGTACATGTGCTTGTATTCCTAACAATAGACAGTGAAATAATAATGGTGAAATTGTCGTAACACTATGCCTCTTTCATATTCCAGGTAGCACACCAACATACGCTTTCAAGCTACCATCTACAAAAGCAGGCTGAAGCTATGATTCAACAGCAACAGGCTCAACTTCAGAGCAATGTCCAGCAGATCCCCACTATACAGAGTACCAACATAAACAACAACAACACAAGTATGGTGTCACTCAACCATCCAGCTCTCCAGGTGTCTGCATCTTCATCATCCCAGTCAAAGCTTTCACCTCTACCAACAAATGGGTCTGTTTCCCCATCGACAGAAACAGATGAAGAAAATAGAACTAACTTAATAATCAACAACCTACCCCAAAATATGACACAAGAAGAAATCAGAGCTCTATTTGGGAATGTGGGTGAAGTGGAAAGCTGCAAGCTGATAAGGGACAAACAAACTGGTAAGCACTCGTTTCTATCAACATAGTCATACGTGTAACCATTTCCTAAAAAATCCCAGAAATTTGAATGTCTGCCAGCTAGTAATCGATGTTCCAATACAGGATGCGAATGCCAACTGCATTTTTGGCAGGACTGCAACCTCAACGTGACAATAGTAGAGTTATGAAAAAGCCTAATGTAATTTCAGAAATTGAAAAACCCAACTTTTAGTTGCGCTCTCTATGAAAAAGGTGGGACAACTTTTATGCTAATCTTTCAGAGTGACTGACAAAATTAATCACCATTTATTATTTCATTCACAATGTGCCTAGAATGAAATGAGGATTGTTATTGTGATGAACCCAATTGACAATATATTGTGTTTGTAGGACAAAGTCTGGGTTACGGCTTTGTAAACTACAAGAAGCCTGAAGACGCAGAAAAAGCAATAAGAAATCTCAATCAACTGAAGATTCAAAACAAAACGATCAAGGTAAGGGGAGCACACAGTCACTGTGATATAAATTCTTCAGGCAATACTTACTGTCCTAGAAAAGTTGATTATAAGCACTGTTATTTTGACACTTCAATCATACTGAATCTCCTTGCTCGCACCGATAGCTAATTCGCTAGGCTTATCCACCGGCCACCATTAGTTCAATTGATGATTGAAATATCTTTGGTGGATGAATGTTTTTTTTTGGCAAATTCATCACAAAAAACGTTGAAAAAACCAAGGTTTAATATCTGAAAACAATAACCTTTCTTTTCAATTGTACTGGGAAAATTATAAATCAACGAAAGTACTCTAGCCCTAAAACAAAATTTCCTGAGTCTCATAGCCTAAATATTTCACTACTACTCGATTGTGCTACAAAGCGACATGACCACCAAATCACTTGTAGAATGTTTGCATATCCAGTAGCGAAACCCAAATTTTCATGCATTGTCATATTCTTTTCCATAGTTAATTTCTTTATTTGATATTACAACAATGGTTATTTGTTATTGATTTATTTTCTCAGAGAGCAACTGTGGCAAATGATTATTCTCTCAGAGCATTTTGTTTTAGGGTGTAATTTTGTACTGCAGTTCCAACTTGTTTGTACTTCTCTTGTGTATATTATTATGGTTACAAACTTTTTGTCCACAATATTCTTGACTAAGCAATACTGTTGACAGCAGCAGAATAATATTGGTTTACTATGCCTACTGTATGTTTACTTTGTGAGCAACCGCTATACAATCAGTAATTCACTCACATTAAGGAGCTGCGAGCACATAACTCCCACAACCCCTTACATCTCGTTCATCTTTTATGTCCGTCATTTTATTTCGATCAGCTCTGTTGTCTACATACATATGATTTGCATTTGGTTTTGCTTGATGTGTCTAGGTGTCCCTTGCTAGGCCCAGTAGTGAGAGCATTAAGGGTGCCAATGTTTATGTGTGCGGTTTGCCTAAAAGCATGACACAGCTAGATCTGGAAACACTCTTTGGAGAAATGGGGCAGATAATCTCGTCTAGAATCCTCACCGACCCCGCCACAGGTAACACAAACAGTAGACAACTCCGACATTCTACTCGCTAACCGTGAAAGCTAGGTGTTAACATTTGCCATTATGCCAATCATATTCTCAAATTTCTTGAATAGCTTTGGTTATTCGCATCATTATTCAAAACTCAAAAGCATCACATGAGAACTAAAAACCCAACCACCCCCATCCATACCGCTCAACATTATTTCAACATGGTTATAAATTTGGCTAGACTTATTATAATTATGGTTTGATTTCTCTATAACAAAGCCAACTACAAAACAACCCCATCATTAGTTATCATTTCAAAGTTAGACTACTATTTTTTCATGATAAGTTTATCCGTGGCATCAAGACAGAATCATTTACGTTTGAGTAATCGTCTCCCATTGTTTCAGTTCAATACTGGCTTCCTCATTAGTTATGTTTCACCCGATGTATGCCTGCCAATATTACCACTCTACTTTAACTCTTATCATAGTTTTATCTGGCATCGAAATTGTGTACTATTCTCAAATTATTATTAGTACATGTCATGTCCAAACAAACAAGCTCTGCAACATGTTTAATGCAACGAATAATATAACCTTGACATAACACGACCACAAACGTGAAGCCTTATGTGATCCATTACTGTAAGCAGAGGTTTTGATGTGCTGTTGTTAACAGGTATCTCTAAAGGCGTAGGGTTTATCCGATATGATCGCCGTCAGGAAGCTGAGAAAGCCATTGAGAAGTACAATGGTGCGATTCCACCAGGCTCCACTGAGAAAATTACTGTGAAGTTTGCTAACACCCCCAGCAGTAAGGCTGCAGCTGCTGCCGCCGCTGCTGGTGCTATTCCGATGGCTCTAGCTGCTTCATATCTCTCTCCTGTAAGACAAGTGCTCGGACCTATCCACGCTGCCGGTAGATACAGGTAGATAACTTACACTTTCTTTGCGTCTCAGTATTACACCTGATCGAAACCTCAGTATAGTCCTTGCGTAGGTGTGACGGTTGTCGTTGTATAGATGAAAGTTATTACATTTATGATTGGTCCATGTAAATTGTGTTACTTCCTTTCCATCAGGCATCTAAAAGTAGTTAAAAATGACAATAGACTTGTACTTGTCTTACCATTACCACTGGGGAAACAACTCCTGAAGGTAAAGCTAGATTACAATCACAGACTTAGTCCAGTGGCTTACGCACGAGTCCCTTCTTGCAGCGCTAAGATCATGAATGAATCCACCTGATATGACACCGCTATCACTGGACATAGCGTAAATGATATCCAAAATATTGTGTGTACTATTATAGTAATGTGTACTATTGTAATAATGCGTTGTATATTTGATTATATTCAGCTCGCTGTACAGATTCTCACCCTTTGATACAACTGGTATGATGCCAGCAGCCACCCAGCAGGCAGCGAATCCGTTCTACAACCCTCTAGCTACCGCAGCAGCCCCTACAGCTGCCACACTACCCCAGCTTCAGATACCCACCTCCTTACCGACAGGCATCCCAGCGAGCGCTGCCTCTCTACAGGTAGCCCCACAAGTACAGGCTCAGCAGCAGCAGGTACAGCCACAGGTACAGCAGGTACAACCAGCTAACCTGCAGGCAGCTCCACAAGCCGCAGGTACCGCAGGAGGTGTACCAGCAGGATGGTGGCCGTATATGTAAGTATTTAATCGTAGCTCCTAGGTTGAAACTACATTGTGTCAGAGTCTTAACTCAAATAAAGTAAAGTACCTTTTTATCTGCAAACTGATAAAAAACAATTCATCAATTCTACTTAGAATACTAGCAGACCAAGCTTGAAAGCTCACCTATTGAGAGCCGTTATAAGGCACTCCATG
>ERZ1740056.199-NODE-199-length-10173-cov-6.358075_pt1 | contig 10173 bp, 4 predicted proteins | sample MGYA00581746_ERZ1740056 | MGnify/ENA primary metagenome ERZ1740056 (study PRJEB43018, sample SAMN04849745) | marine metagenome | isolation source: floating plastic debris | place: Pacific Ocean | collected 2008-09-01 | study: EMG produced TPA metagenomics assembly...
TTTTTTATCCTGATAAGAGTTTGGAATTGAACAATATTATATCTTTGAGGTTGGCAAGTACCAAAATTGACCTAACAAACTACCCTAGTACGCTACCCTCTGGGTCGGATCCAGGTACCCTTTCCTCCCTGTAATCGATAATGCTTTGTGAATCATACCTGAATCTGCCTATTCTTCTGAGATGAGAGAACATTTCACCCCCGGCGACAAACTCCAATACCATATAAAGGTTTGAGTTATCCTGTAAAATGAGTAAAACCTTTAGCTACCTTCACATATTGACATATATCGCAGTGAGACAAGATGAGTGTGATTGTATCAAGAGCTAGACTGTGTTACTGGCATCAACGGATGCCTGCTACAAGTACCGGTACACCCAGTCAAAATGTGTAAATACCATACTGTAGACCTACCATACCAAGGACAAACAACTCTAATTCCAGTCAACCATGACTAGTGATGGCCTGCTTTCAATCCCGTGCAACCAACACGAGGAACTAAGCAGTTTGCCAATCTTGTTAATGAGCGCTAATTTTGCTCTCAATAACTTTTTTATAGCTGCATAATTGACCTTGTGGGACACTTTATGCTGATTTTAATGTCCAAATCCAATAATCCAACTTATCCAAGTACTATGCCGGGAGAAATCAGCAGATTATCCATCATTATAGAGATTTGGGAATGAATTATTGCGCAGAAAGGCGACATAGTACTACCAACAGGCATGGATAAGTTGGTTTTTAGAGACCAAGCTGAGTCAATGTTTTGGTTTTCTTTTCCAGTTTTATATTTTGTAAGCAGCCAGGCCAGATCACAGAGATCCAAAGATATCGATTAACAGGAACTTCTGTGGTGCATCAGATTGAAAGCATAGACATGGAGTCTGACATAAGACTTTAGAAAAGCCCAGGTTTCTAATGCAAAATGTTTTTATTGGATTTAAGATGGGAGACTGTAATATGGAAGGGTACTTGCTTTATGACAACAGTAAAGAGTAGATAAGAAGGAAAGCCCTGGGAGCTTTGATGTCATAAATATCAAAACCTGTTCAGCTCTGATGACTTTTTTACTATATGCATAATGAAAGTTTGAACTTCAATCAAGGTTAATGGGCATCAACTGCATTTTAACGCAAACTTCCTTTAATTCGCTGAAGTTCAATTAAAAAGCTTGTTTTCACTTCAAATACAAACCTTGAAATGGTATGTGAGGGCCACCAGGAATGGGAACTTGATAGCTTGCAATATCCTCTTCTCATTTAGCGTGTGCTCCACTTGTTTCAACCGCACGACCTGGAAAGGGATGAACTCAAAATAAAAAACTGGTAGACGTTTCAAACATATGGTACATCGATTATTGATACGGCACAAGGTGATCTCAGTTTTCACAGACACTAAGGTAAAACACTGGCGCTAAATATGTCTTGGGAAGTTTTTCAAGTAAGGTTATACAAGTTGAAAGGGTCGCTGAAAATTTGAATACTAAATTTATAGTCCTTCAGCGTTGGAAGTTATTTTGCTACGGGTCCCTATGATTTATTAGCCGCCAAGATCAAAGACTGAACGCTGTACTCTTTCCTGACAAGAATATTGATGGAAAGAACCACAGTGCTTATATTGATCACCACTCAGAATGGAAATTTCCTGCAGCTAAAGGAGCAATGATTTTTAGGAGGAAAGGAGGGGTTTTGCCGAAGCTCTGCTCTGCTTCATATTCAATAGTCACCAGTCTGACAGTAAAATGGATAATTATTTATGAGACAAACATGCCCAGGATCCTAACAAGTTGTGTTCGATTTTCATGATGTATTCTCAGCTGGATGATATAAACGAGCAACAGCATGCTAATGCTGCCGTATTCTCAAATTCTCCATAACCCAGTAGTATTATACGTTTTTGCGCTTGAAAAGCAGCAAGATAAACTTTTTAATGAGATAAAATTTGGAATTAAGTCTACAAGCCACGCATAGGGTCCTAGATGTGTAAATATTTATTCATGAAGAATGGTCTTGGAATGTGAAAGACAATAGGGAGTTACAAATGAGTTGTTTTTGGGTATGTGCATTCGTCCATCAAGTGAGGAATGCCAGAAATACCAATGTCAGCTAACTACATCTAGGCCTACCAGCGTCTCATCATCACCATCTAGGGCTCCGTAACACTTGACCGGCGCAGCGCACTGAACCAGGGCTTGGCTTTCACAGAGTTTATTATGGACTGCCAGGGCTTGGCAATAGGATTATAATAATCATACAACCACTTCAGTCTTGAAAGGACTTATAATTACCACCTTAATTTACCTATCTAAAATCCGATAACATTTTGATCTCTACCATCGCAAAGCCTTCAATCCCACTGCTAATGCAAAATGAGCTATGTAACGAATAATGGCTTAACATAATATATGTTTACGAAGATGGAAGGGTCATTGTTACCAGCTTCCTAGATTTGAGTAATATTTCTATCACCCTAGACTATGGCTCCAGACCCACCCAAAACTACTAATCACCCTTGATGACCGATCCATATGCCAAAATATACTTCGGTGGTATTTCAACATTGCTGAAATCGGAATTGGTAGGAAGTTAGTTTGTCATAAATTATCACCTTTTTTATCAAAAACATTTCAAATCCATCAACCTTTGACACTGTTAGCATCACAAAGACCTACTTTACAATGTGCAGAGAGTAGTGTTGGTCAAGACAGCAAAGCTTTTCAACAGCTAATTCGGGAAGATTTCTAATCAAGTAGTGTGGAACAAGGTTATTCACAATTCTCAATATAATTACATAGATCTGATATCATTGCATCTAACTAGGTTCATGTGATGTGTGCGGCATTGTATCAGGACATCTTTTTTTGAGTTGATCTTATATCAGCAAAAAGTAGCAATAAATTACTTGTATATTATGCAACTTTCCAATTGGGTACAATTCATTCCAACAGGCCCTAATCTCTCAAACTGATCATGCAATGCTCAATGACACACGCAATCTCCATTTTATTGATGCTTTATTGTTCCCAAACAATCTATTACAACTTTATGACCCACTATCTCCCTACTACTCAAATTTACTTTACAATTAGTCAAAAATGTTTTTGGTAACACACTGTACTATCAATCACATAATCTGTACTAAACTGAAAAGGTTAATATAATGTACTATGTCAATCTAGATGGACATGGACGTATGAACAAAAAAACATTTCTGCTGGGGGTCTAGGTGTGGTTGACACAATGTCACTCCCCTGTGTACTTCCTGTAGTGCCTAATACTATGATTAGCACACCTAAACAGTGCCAGCAAAAAACATGGCCAAATGTTTTACTGCCACATTGAACCATGTGTAGTGCTGGTACTCAATAATCCAGTATGGAACCCAGGTATCTATCCCATGATGAATCTGCGGAACAAAAGAACGAATTCAGATTTTTTCCGTGAATGCTACTATTCAAATCTATTTTTGGCCTAAGTAGACAGTTAGACAGCAACCAATGGATGTTAACATGTCAAACTTGGGTTTCTCTATTGTAAACCCAGCTTTTTAATCTACCCACTCACTGCTCAAGTGGAAATTAATTTTAAAATCACTATTAGTAAACACTCATTCAAAGAAGCAGCAGTTAGAATTTTCAATTAGTGACATTTCACAGGCTGGGTATGGAGCATTGACTGTGGTGAAAATAAAAATCTAAAACTGTTAGAATTGTCTAGGAATGAGTGAAATATAGGATGGCGCCTACTCATAGAGAGTGTATGCCTGCCAGCTGGAGTATGAATGATTACACGATGCAGCTGGGTATGACATCACATCACACTTTATTGCAGATAGAGTACCTAAAACAGTTCAATGTTGGATTCTAAACAGAGCAGTACAGGCACCAACCTTCTGTTTGTCAAGAATTTTCATAGCATAGTGTTCTCCATTGGATTTGTGTTTGACTAGCATCACTCTACCAAAGGAACCGGTGCCTAATGTCTTTATTCGGTCAAAGTCATCCAGGGATGCTGTGTTCTAAAAATAAATAACCAAGCATTCTAAAATAAGGCTAGCGCTATTGAAAATTAAGCATCCCAATTCAGAACACTTACTAGGGTCTGCGAGAAATAAGGCACTAGGGATTGAGTCAAGCCAGCACATGGGAATAGGCTGATGAAGATGAAGCATTTATCAATGTATCTTTGACATTAAGCGGTACCATTGTCTCTATTAGAGGGCGAGTAAACAGGCAAAAACATTGATTGTACTTTCACTGATTGTTTTATTTTCAACATCAACATCCTTTTTGGTGATGAAGTGACAGCATATAATATATAAATGTGCGTTGCAAGGATATTGAACTCCAGTAAATTAATACGAAAGCATCAATAATTCCTCATAACCCTCTATCACCAACCTAAAGAATGATGTCATAGTCTTGACCTTCTCAGATCACCTTCAATAGCTGGATGAATGCAAACAACTGTTAATGTCAACAATACCCGAGTTCCGTAATTTTGACCCAGTACTGGCCGTCGATGGAGTTAAATCAATGAATATTTCCTTCTATGACGTCTTTCAATGTCATTTACAAATCAAATTGATGGTGTTATTGCTTAACCAGCAAAGCAGGCCAACAGTCAACAACTTGGTGTCAACCAACTTCATTGCAAAAAAAGACATGTCATTCGTAGAGTCAGATGCAAATGCCAATTATGGTAAACAATCCAGCTTGGCCAGGAATTCCAGTTACTTATAGATCAAACCATACTCAATACTTTTACGTCAAATGATCTACACAAGTTGCTTGTCTTTTCTAAAATAAGTTTTGAGGGCTTTATGAATTTTTGATTTCAAGTTGTTTCTCAGATGTTGGATGACGCCATGGCTAGCTACGAGTTCTTGACTTGAAACGCATTCATGATATCATAATCAATCACAAACCTTTTCGGGTGATTCCCATTTCTTCTCGAATTCTGCTTTGCTGTCGGCAAGAAAGGCTTTCACTAAAACGATATAAAGACATATCAACTTGAAATAGTTACACATACATGTGACAGAGACATACATGTAACAAGCAAAGAGTATAATTCATATATATTAATATAATATACTCTTTGTAACAAGGGTAAATCCATTTTTCTGTATCTGAGACTTTACCGGTTTTTGACAGGCAATCAACCTTTGGCATATTTTTCCAGTCATTGAACTTTGCAGACTGAATAATATAGTCTAAGGGCTGGATAAAAATTCAATACTAAAATGATATCTTATTATTATGACTAAACAATAAACAAAGTTTTAGCTCAGTAAGAACAACTGCTGATCAAGTGAGTTTTGTTTGGTAAATTACACTATTAATGTTATCTAAAGTTTGGGCATGACAGACACAATATAAAGGATATTGGCTCTCTGATATTTGCTACTTTAAGGGTTACAACATAATAATGAAATGTATAGGCTATTGTTCTGCCATGTAGAAGCTACTAGGTCTAGGTATAAATCTACATTGGTCTCTCGTAAGTGCACCAGCTCTTTATCTTCTACATGTACAATGTAGTGAGGCAAGGGTCAGTGTTATTTGGCTTACTTTTCAGGCTCAATATAGAGAACGTATATGATATATGTACATGTATGTCTATTTTGTTGATGAGAAGACTGTACACACAGGCCACAGGCATCATATCCGAACACTATAAACACATTCTGTGACATGATGATATCCAATCAACAGTGCAACTGGGATCCAACACTCTGACCAACTTGAATATTTCCCTGATTCAATGTCTCCTCATGTCTATATTTCAATCTGTTAAAAAGATCTCTGTATCAATGAACAAATTTCACCACAGGGGTAGGAATTTCCAAGGAGTTGAAATCATTTCACACAAGAGACTGTTATGATTGAGTGACCATTGTCCAACCTCCTACACACCATACATGTAACAGTGTTATCATAAACCAAAGCCATCGGCAGTTGAACAGAAATAGAACGGCGACAGTATAACGAAAAGATGAGGGACACACCGCTATCGATTTTCACCCCGGGTATCAGATGCTAGGTCGTAGTAGACAGGCGTACCACTCCTAAGCTCAAAAGCTATAATTACAAAGTCAAACCGATCACCATGACCCTAGAGGGCTATTATTACCAAGCCTGCTGTTGTAACTTGCCAATTATTCAGCATCAAAGGGTACAGGCAAGAGTTAATCGGAAGTTTGTTGAATAACGATGTCACCATAACCAGGAGCCTCTCAATCGAAGAATCATCATTAAGACAAAGACGTTCAACTGATGGCAGCGAAAATATAATACATTATGATGCCAGTGCGAGCCCTAGGCTAGAAATTGTTAATCTAACATCTTTCTCTTCCGGTGCTCAACAACAAGATTTTAGTAATGACACAGATAAAAGTAACTCTGAAACGTTAACTTGATACATGAGGTAGACATACTATTATTGAGTCGTCATGCAAGGAATATAATGCATGCAGTGTAATCAGAAATTATTATATTGAGTAGCCAGCTAACCTGTGTCCAATGGCAATAATTCAGATGCTGGGGTTAAAGCAGCCATTTGGTCAATAATCCAGAGAGTTTCATCCCAGGAACTAACGGAAATTAAAGACTATAGATGTCCTATCGGCTCAGTGCATAAACCTTGTGTAGTACTTGAGCCTTGGAACTTGACTAATAGACTGAATCAAGCCAAAATTATAACCCATAAAACTATCGTGAACACCGCAGTGTGACAAAAATAACTGTAGCAATGATATTTTAGAGCAATATTGTGGGTGATTGCATGTCATGCCTTGTGGTTGTGTGCACTCAAATCAAATAAGAATATGGTATTTTTTTGCAAGGCAAATCTTTTGAATTAGGGTCGTGTTACAGTTTTTCAGACCAGTGCTAAGTAACGGGTGTCTCATAGGGTATTCCGGAAAGCGACGCATATAAATTTGCGTACTTGCAATGGATCAGGTTTGATATACGATACTCACAGTGCAGTTATATAATGAGGCATGCATTTGCTATCATTAACTGACATATAATATTTTGATTTACCTGTAGAAATCCGGTTTGTGGGATCTACACACATACACAAAAGGTTATAATTGCTATATTTTTAGACCTAACCTTTACGATTTCCACATAACATCATCAAACAAAAAGGGTGAGAACTGTCTGGGTGTTCCAGAGTGCCCACAGGTTGAATGCTTTAAGATCAGGTGAGATCGAAAAGGCCTTGTCATTTGTTTTCAACCCGACCCGAAACGTTCTCATACCCAGCATTTAAGCATTAAGATAAGCGTAGATGGAGCTGCAATATTTTAGCAAACTCACAGCTTTGCATTGGGTACCGGGTAACGAAGTTTACTCTAAATTGAATTGTGTGGCAGTGGCACTACTTACTTGGAGCATCTGGTTCTGACGTCTTGCTACCTTTGGAGGTCAGTCTCCGCAACAACGCCATATTCAAAGTCTTTATTAGTACAGAGTTACTAGCAAGTTTGTGTACAAGGCACTCGCTAAAAATGCCACCTAACTGCAGCTCTGAGATGATACAGCAAAGAATCACGATATACTCGACAAGCTAGTGTCACTCTCTCTCTTCAATGACGTAAGTTAATAATAACCACGATGAGTTGCCAAGCTGAAGCTGGTCTATTATCTTCTCTTCTTTGTAACGAAATAAAATTGAGTAACTGTAATCCTCAGAAATATTTATTCCTCTATAATGAATTGAATTATCACAGAAGTTTTGCAGTATCCTCTAGAAGGAGTGAAAAGCTTGTTAACTAATCAACTCCCCCACGCTGTAGCTGAGTAGAAGACGGATGAACGTTGTGTCCTACCCTCTGAAGATACCAACCAGAAATGACATTGATAACACAAGCACTCGTCAAGAACACTGGCTATCAGTTATCTCCATATTCTGAGAATAAATCATTGCCGTCCATATCCATAATGAGAAGCAAAACCAAAACATAGCCCGAGAACCACCAATGCATAAATCAATACTTGAACCCGCAGAACCTTCGATAGCGTCCCTGATAAGACGATAATAGACGCATGCAAGACAGGCTATAAATCCCTGCTAATGGTAAAATAATAATCACATTTACCATTCCTTCACCCTGTAAAGTCCATCAAATCTTAGCAATAATAAAGTCTTGCATATTTCTTTTGTGTTCCGTCATAACAAGCGAGCAAGTCTTATGGAACATTGGAGGAGAACTTTAGGACATTGCTCCCAGCACTCAACTCCATTGCGACAGCAGATTATGATAAACACTAAGGCATATGGGCCTGCACACCCGGCGTAGGGAGGGTAGCAGTCCTACAAGGATTCTACAACCAACTCCCTGTCGCGACAGTCTCCAGCTAGTCTGAGCATGTAGACTTTGTTGGCCACTGCAACACATCCAAACATGGCACAACTAAAGACCCAAATCCGCTGCTTATTAGTGGGTGAAGGTTTTACATTATACCTTCTCCTAAAAATTATTGTTACAATAATTAGTAACATGTAAATAATAATAAAAAATATAAGTACAACAAAACGTAAATGGGACAGCACACAAATTCAGCAGCAGTCAATCACCATATAAAGGAGTAACCTCTTCATGCAAATAGGGCAAAAAACCAATAGTCATAAACTGCAATTTTCATTTGTCAAAATTTCTTGCATAATATTGCAAATGCTGCAAAAAATTATTGATTTACACTCTAAACTAGAAAAACAAATCAAAAATACCTTTACAATGCCATTGACCATTTTCATTTGATGAACGTCATTAACTTCTACATGTCATGATCACATAAGACTGTCTAAGTCCCATTTAATTTGAGGGCAATAAGTACCTATAGGGTAGAAATACATGAAAAATAAAAAAATAAGGCAACAAGTAGTCTTATTACTACCTTTGTTAATTTTATATTTAAATTTGAAATTGCTTCACACACGCAATTATCTTTCGAACGCCAGAACAGCGCTTTGCAGACCTTTGCCATCATGTTTCTAGCCAACTTTGCACCGGTATATCAGTTTTGACAAATTTTTGACAGTTTTTTACTATCTTTAACTAATTTGAAGACATAAAAGCAGTCAATTCCCGACCAAAGTGGGGTTCCAGTTCTGAGATTGGGGTTTCATTCTTACACTGGCTTATAGTACAATGCAATGTACCATTACTGAAATTTGGTTTCACAAATCTTATACACTTCTGTACAGTGCCCATGAACATTGTAATTATATGCCATGCAATAGCTGGTTATCATAAAACACACAATATTATTCATTTAATTACGATAACAATATGACCTTGGAACAACCAGTATAAAAATAACCAAGTTTAATTACAGGCTTATGGTAGTGACTTTTCCAACACTTACCTCAATAAGCGTGGTGGTGACTAAAGGTGTTGTAAAAACAAGGGTCATGCCAAATTCAGAGGTTTGAAAAACAACTTGTCAATTTTTTGTGTTTATAAACCAAAAATATTTCCAGCGTTCAAACTGGGCACTGTAAACAGTTTCCTCAAAATGAATGTCATTATTTATCTCAGTGAATCAGTTTGTTTGTGGTTGTTGGATTTTGATTTTGAAGTAATAATAATACAATCTAGACAATTTAGCATAAATAATTGTCATAGTTTCAGTATATCAGTACTATGCAGGCAAATCTTGGTTCTGCCGATAGATATAGAGAACCCTCTCTATATCTATGGGTCTGCCTTATTTTATGGCTGTAACACATATCGTTATGGTTAGAACAGTACAAGAGATGTTGGTAGCTTGGCATCAGTCAGTTCTGCTGCCTAACAACGGGCTTACTGGCCTGCCTAGCCTTATAGCATTCAAAACCCAAATTATATGAGGATGAGAGGCCCTCTAGTCAGCGCAGGTTGATTGATTAGTGTACAAACTGACTACACTAGCACTAAAGAATGGTCAAACAGTTTCTTGAGAAAAGAGTCACAGCTGCAGAGGTGCATCTGCCACTACTCGTGACATGCTGGCATCACTGCTCAGCTCAATTTATAAGCACTTGTGGCCCATTGTCTGTCGAATACATCTACTTGTGAAGGCTATAAATACTTCAAGAGCGGTTATAATTTGTACCGCTACAAAAGATAAATCTCATCACAAATATTTTGTAAGCCTGGTAAAGCAATAACGCATGTCAAC
>ERZ1740056.201-NODE-201-length-10149-cov-8.845552_pt1 | contig 10149 bp, 12 predicted proteins | sample MGYA00581746_ERZ1740056 | MGnify/ENA primary metagenome ERZ1740056 (study PRJEB43018, sample SAMN04849745) | marine metagenome | isolation source: floating plastic debris | place: Pacific Ocean | collected 2008-09-01 | study: EMG produced TPA metagenomics assembly...
CATGCTGATTGTTTATCTGCGTTATAGGAGTATCAGTGACTATACCTGAAGGCGCCATCAGCAGAAACCAATATGAAGAGATATTTATAGCAGCCTTGAGGGAAGACAAAGAGCGGCCTGTACTGTTGGGTAAGTCTATGGCATGAGCAAAACACAATAATAATTTTAATGTCAATTAATGAGTTGTTGAATTGTAGATGAGATCTTTCTGTTGATATGACATTTGCACTAGGTTTATACTGCCAGAGAATTATTGGTTGTATTTACCACTCATGCGTTGGAAGATGAAAGCGATGCCTAAACAAGAATAATATTTGTGTAATATCTACAATTATCCGAATTTAGCAGAGCACCTTGCTTATTAAACAATAGCAGATTAATTTATAAATGAATTGTCTGGTTGTCTGCATCTTTTCCTCTTGTTGCTCTTGAGTAGGATACCCTTTATGTGAACGCACTGTGTAATGATCATCTTGAAGGAGACTGAAAACAAACAGTATGCTAATCTCACTGGTAATCAGAGCTAGACTATTTTCAACTTTCTGACGAATAATTTTGTTGTATCTCATCATGATGCAAACCTTTCACTCAAGGCTATACTTTTATGTACATGCAAATTGATTTTGATCTAATTCTGTGTATTGTAGAAAAACAGACTCTCCTGAGCCCAGTGATCATGTGCGGCCCACAGGACACTACATTCAACAAATCTTTGATATTGTCATTTGATCACTGTGCCAGTCTCAAACTCGGGCAGTGGAAGCTATCTATATACAGCAGTAACAGCTCATACAACGAACCTCCGAAATGGGAGGTAAGACACGTTCTTTTATTTTTACGTGATAAATTTTTACCTTTCTATTATGGCTCATTGGGAGAAATATTGTGTGGTCATTATGTGAAGAAGACAATCACTGAATCGTTCCCTGTTTTACTACATTGTTAATTTTAATTCACTCTGTTTCCAGCGGCTGGTGACACTGAACCAGGAGATATTACACATGCCAGTGTTCTGTCAGCTAGACTCCACTAGATGTCATGTGATGGTAGACCAGCTGGCATCACGCTACTGCTTAGTGGGCGAGTCTATGTACGGCAGCAAAGCTGTAAAACAACTCAAGTTGGCTGTATTTGCTCAACCTTTCTCATCCTCAATGGACTCTTCAATAAGGGTCTATGTTCTACCAGACACTCAAGATGCGTTCAGTGTGAGTACCAAAATGCTTGAATATCAACCGATAACTCCATCATCAATATCACCAGTGAAGCGCTCACAAAAATGTCCTCCATATACTTGATCTTATCATGATTAAACTCCAATAGTTGCCATGACAATATTTTTGTGTTGTTCTTTCTCATACCTGTGATTGTTTTATCAAATGATCTGATATCCTACTAATGTTCGGTTGGTTTTGATGTGGTGATTTTACACATGGCTTGTTCAGTTTTCATCTCACCCCACTGATAAGGTTGCATCCAAAATTTAAAAGTTGATAATCATCAAGCTAGTTCAAGGACTTTTTCCTCAGCTACAAAACATTCAGCAACATCAAACAGCTATTCAAAGCGTTCCATGAAATCACACTTTTTTGGCATGATAATTTTCGAGAGAGTGTATGCCCAATGTGTTTACAACACCTCATGTATTGTTTTAGAATGTGGTACAGCAGGAGAGTAAGCTGGGTGCAAAGCTGATGGACAAGCCAAAACAAATATCATTCCAGGATGGAGGCCACAACTTGTGTCTTATGATAGACAGTATATCAAACGGTTGGGTCAGCAAACTTCCAGCTCAGTACCAGGTGAATAATGTTACCGTCCTCTTCTGTTCAACAACGCCCATAGTCATGATAAAAATCCACTGTCTTGACTTATTGCAAGTGTTAACCAGAGTTAATACGACCTGGCACTCAAGTGTATTGTTATGTTGTTTAACCTCTCAACTGAAAGTTGTGTTTATAATATTTAATCACCACATTCATTCATGTGTAATTATATCTGCATATCTCAAAATTTAACTAAGTAAATGTTAGCTCTTGGGATACTAAATTATCCGCAGTATAAGTTATTACTGTTGTGCTCCAACTCACACATCAGCCTTCACTGAAACAAAGATAAGCTTCTGCTTCAGATCACCATCAAGTATAATCTTTCCTGTCCAACAACTAGCCAAACTGACTCACTAAACTTTAATGGCATTGTACTCATGTGATGTTTATTTTGCCGTTTTAGGAGATTCCCTTCCGACATGTCTGGAATGCTCCCTCTAATCTCCACTGCTCATTTGCATTTGAAAGACTATCAAACCAGCCGAGCACGGCCCTGAGCTGTAAAATTCAAGTTTATCAGAAGTCAGTGCTGAGCAATAGACAACAGATAAACATCAATGGCGGCAATTTAGAGGTAAAAATCATTGCTATGTATCATATGCAGTCCTTAATTGGCTGAAACCATAACAGAGGTACTAACTATCATATTTTGTGGTTAGAATAATAAAAATCAATCTTTTGAAAAATTAACAGGCCATAAACTACTTGATTTTGAGATGGCTGTCTGCAAGGCATTAATATTATCATACCATTAAATCTTGGACTTGGCCTTCAACTGAATTCAGTGTAAACTTTGTACATTTGTATGGATATGCAGTTTTAAGTCACATTCTGAAACAATGATTGCAGAGTGTGGCTAAAATACTGGGACAGAAAGACCTCTCAAGTACAGTAACGGTGAACACTCAGTCAAGCTCAGGCTGTAGCAGCGTGGTTATGTTAGACAACAGGGAGCAGCAGGTCTTCAAATTACCGACAGCCATAAAAAAGAAGCTAGCTTCACATTTAGATTTACCATGTAACAGAGGTAATGACTGGAGGATGTTAGCATCAGCTCTCAGCTCAGACAGGTAGGACATACTAACTCTGTTCATTAGTTTTTTTTTTCAATAGGATACCAGGTAGATATTTTCTAGGATATTTGTTGTAAACATTCTGCACAACACACATTCATGAGCCGAGTTTTTTGCCAATCTTCCAACTTTGGTTGCTTGTCAATCGAAGCAACTGGATTTCCTAATATTCCACAGGGAAAGCTTTCCCTTCGCATAAACAATTCCAGTGTAAAAAAACTCATCCATGGACTTTATGGTGCAAAGCAAACTAGATTTCCTTTTACCATGACTAACTTCTTTTTCTACAGACAAATCAACTTTTTTGCATCAAAACCGAGCCCAACAGAAGCAATACTAGACTTGTGGGAAGCTCGTACGTTAATAGAAGAAGCTCCGGTGACTGAATTAACAAACATTTTGCGAGCCATGGGCAGACAAGACGCAGCTGTGATATTAGAACGTGAATTAGGAAATGCATGGGTGTGAGATTATATCCGTCACCACAAGACATACCGGTACGCTTTCCAAGTACATGGAGCATTGTCTCTGCGATCAAGGAGGAACAATTCCCAATTGCCTATATTTGATAAACTGTGCTGGTTCGGCTGATCTGTTGGTAATTACTAATTACACACTGCCTAGTCAATAGTAATAATATACACTGTTATGCCTTCACCACGTTTTTTACTGGTACGGATAAATAAGAATACTCGGTACCTGTGGCTGACGGTACAGGTTTATATTGTGAGTTTTTTCACCCTTGTGTGATGTTACTTTATCAAATTTTATGACCAAACAAATTCCTTATATTGAGACAGTTCTACATGGGTATTGTTGTATCATTATTCATAACTTGTATCAATCAAACAGGCTATTCCATTCCCTTCGCTAAGCGCTGGTGGAGCATTTTTTGTAGTTTTAATCTTTTTTTCTACTCTTTAAGTCAAGCTGTAAAAGCTAAAGATTACCTTTATGATATTAAGACAACTCTCATATTGTGATATAATTCGTCATATCATAATCTGTGTTTTCATTTTCTCTACCCTGATTATTAGTCTTCAGATATCAATTGATTAGATAATTTATGGTGCTGTGCATGATTTTTTGTTACTTTCTTGAATGGTTTGAAATCTCCCACTATTTAAGAGTCCAGACTATCAAACCGGAAATTGGTCTCTTATGCCCTGTTTATAGTCCCTTGATACATATTACGGGGTTGCGTCAAGGCAACCTATAGGAATACTCTTTTTTACCTGCTGACGATCATTCTGCGATATTTTAATCATTGCTCCCTCTCTTTTTCACCTATCACTGTTGATTTTTGTACATACAAATTGAAATTCTGCTGTATATTTCTATATTGTTATCATACTCATATTTTTGTCACAGATTATCACATAAGTGACTGCGTAGTTGTTGGGTTGTACCTGAGTTATTGCAACCTGAAAGTTATATTATATTTCGTCGTTGAGACAAGAAATACAAAAAGTTGTTGAACAAATTGTATGGTGTTTAGAAATTTATCAACTTAAGCCATAGGGGATGCACTATGAAGCAGTAATACTAAATGCTGACATGACACTGATTGTCTATAATATAGTTTATCAGGTGCAGTATAAGCATAGAACACAAAGTTGTTGTCATGTCTGATTCTGTAACAGATGCTAAGCCTGGGTGACAGGCATAACATACAACTCCTACGTCTGTTATGTCACATACTCCATAGCCTTGGTATTCCAGTCTGCAGGTCAAACCACACTTACTTGGTAATAGGGAATAGATCAAATCCACACAACCTGCGGTGATACCCTTACTTCCTCTCACTCTCCAGCATCCAGACATCTTAGAGCATGAAACTGAACCTATAATAAGCCATTGAGTATATGAGTATCCGGGTAAACAATGACATCGAGGTGAAGCAATAACATCCATTCGTCCAGGGATTTATCTCATATTGGATAGGACAAAGAGATAATTGAATCTCCTTGGAAAGGAGAGGTATATAGTGCTTGTAGTTGTCCTCTCATTTGCCATGAGAAGATAACTACTCATTTGACACGCCAATAAATCGATGAACCTATTTAGCCGCCATCAGGCACCTAGTACTACCAGTACTAAGTTATAGTTACATCAATGAATAATATCAATGAAGTCACTATATTATTATATTATTGAATCATATCAGCAAAAAGGAAATGAATGTATATAATATAAAAAATAATTGTAGTTATATCCCAGATGATACCTAATGTACTAATGCTACAGAATGATTATCGTAAGAGAACATGTCAATATCAGTTGTACCAAAACAATTTGTATCTTGAACTCTTCTGTAGCATGTCCATGTGTCTAATAGTTCTAATGGAATTCAATCTGGAGAGCTGTCACCAAGCCCATAATGTACCGTATGTCTAGAGCGGCTCACTTTTCTGTTTCCAATAGTTATAATTGTTGTAAAAAGAATAAATAGTGTATTCACTTTACGCGTGTAGCCATAGATGTCTAGAGCAAGAACTATCAACTCAAACATGATATTTACACTCATCACTTTGTTTGAGACTGCTCACCTATCACATAGTCACGTATGGTGTGAGGACATTTGACGAGCTCCTCAGTGCTGTCACGTCTAGCACATCTCTTAGTAATACAGTCATATGTATAACCTGACGCACAGCTACACTGATTCGTATACAGACAGTCATATCCTAGTACTGATGTACAGTAATCAGACACATTACTACATAGTAAACTGAGCAGGGGTTCACATCCACCATCAATATATTCCCCCTCTGCGCAATGTGAACAAAGCTGCCTCTCCTTATCATAATGTCCCTGCCCTGTAAACATAAAATAAGCATATTTTTTACAGATATGAAGTGTTTAGCCTCAGAATTTTCACATTTTGACTGATGCAGTACTTTTTTATTATAAAAAAGTGTAGTTATATGTAGACACCATTACAAACACTTGCTTTTTCACAGCGCATGAAACTAAAACTTGTAGCAAGAAACATAAATTATGTTAAAAACCACATGTGAAGGTCAACATAGAGCTCATGGAACAGGCTCTGTAGTAACCGCTGAACCGCCTCGACACTATAAGCGCAACCAACACTCCACACTAACTTGACTTCTATGTTCTTTTCAGACCATAGGCATGTAATAACTATTACATGCCTATCTTTCAGACTTATTCAAAGTTCTAAAATCTCTCCATGGTCAAGAAAACCCGACTAAGATTATGGAATATGGAATTGCATAGCGGTCCAATTCCATTTGCTTTTTGAAACCAGTCAGGGAGCAATTTAATAAAGATATGTCATGAAAATCATGGTGAAAGGTCGCCATTTAGAGATTAGGAGAAGAGAACTCCTACTGACATACAGCTTTTTATCATGTTATTCTCCCATCAGGGAGTTGGAACTACATATATGTTCATTACTATTATTGAAGGCCAATGATCATCATATCACAACACAACTTCATAAGGTTCAGATCATGATTTTCTATCGAGATTTTAAAGAACACTGGCACCCAATCAGGAGCAGATTCAGCTATCAATTACATACCATCTTTGGAGTTGCATACACATGATCCTGCTGGAGACTCTGTGACATTACACGATGACAGCTTACCAATCCTAGATCTGCATATCTCTTCTCCACTGACACATAACTTTCCCTCAGAGCTAGGAGCTAGCCCTGATGTCTCGGCATTCTCTGAATATGTGACTGCAGAACACATACAACCCTTCTTGATACTCCGTAGGACAGCCCTACACTCCGCAATGCATGGCTCAAATCCTTGATACCAAATGTGTGACCAATATTCAATTTGTATACTATTGGACAATGAGTCAGCTTTGGTTATGCATCAGCTCAGCTACCACAATTTAGCATTCACATGCAATAATGGCACTTACTCAATTTTTCCTTTTTTTTCACCTCATGAAAAGGCTGTACACAGCAGGAGCTGCCATATGGGCTGTCTTCACATGTCCACTGTCTTTTAGTGTAATGTGGATAGTAGCCATGCACGCAGTAACATTTACCGCTACAATACATAGACAATATTAAAAACACTTACATCTAAAAGCTTGTACATAACAAAACCTATCTAAACGCCCGCTGAATATAGCAGTGGGGTGTACCGTAAGAGCATATTATGAGGCTTTATTTTCTCCCACGGTTATTCTGTATATTTTTTAATTTTGCATTATTTATGGTGGTTCGGGGGTTGGGGTCTTGAATTGGGATTTTTGGGTTGGGGTTTTTAGTTGACGAGTTTTAGGGCTTGTGGTGTTGAGCCTTCTGGGTTTTTTTGGGTTGGGGCTCTTTACATATACATAGAAGAATAACCCTGGGAATAAAAATGGTGCCATTCTGAGCATTTTACAAGCAGTAGCGTGCAAGATCCTGCCCTTACCATCGCATAGTGTGCCAAAACATTGACAGTGACCTAATATTCATCGTTGCATCAAATCATGTTCTACAAAATGATTGCATAATATAGAGGTGATGATGACCATGAAGAGAGGATGTAACTTACAGCACACATATGGAGTGTGGTATTCCGCAGATTTTCTCGTTCAAGCACTTGCTCAAGACTGTTGTATGCTGGATTGTATTGCTGGTCGTCTCAATCTGCGAGCTTCTGGTTATCAGGACATTACCATTATCAGATACTGACAAGTACAGTAAAGTCAATGTGATGATTGATAAGAAGAGGAAACGGTCTAGAAAAATCATGATGATAAAGTGCAACAAACAGCTATTGAGTAAAGATAGACAGAATGTTATATAAAATTCACAAGATGACAGCGCATTACGAAAAACCCCTAATAAATTATACAACAAAAACTACAATTTTTTAGAGTCAACACGTCCTATGTCAGAAAATTTTAAAAAGGTCCCGTTCTACTGTGATTATAGCTGTTTATTGAACTACTTTACTATAATTTCCAATTTTTAATGTAGTCTGATGTGTGTATTACTACTTTTGACCACTGAATGTTCCATCCATATAAAGTCATTCAAATGGTCCAATGTAATAAAGCATGCAACGATACTGTCAACATTTCTGCACCAAAAGCTAATGAAAGTCGAAATCAGCTTGTATTCCAAAAGAGTAGTAAAAAATTATAACAAAATACAGTAACATCATTCAAAAATATACAGAAGAAAGCTATTTACATTGATAAGTGTGCCTGTACATATTAACCATAAACTATGAGTTTTGAAACCGAAATGGTACAAGTCAATAGAGTCATCCTGATGTGTGATAGTTTTAGACGGCACTACAAAATTGTGAGCTTTTATGAGCAAATGTGGAATGTTATGCCATTGCTGCTGGCCAGCTATCACACACTGATATCTTATCTATCTGTAAGAAACTTTTCCACCTCCTTCTCATGTAACACCCCAGTAGAATACATCAATCAGTGGAACTGTTAGTACTGGCACTGTCCAGTATCAAATTCTCTAATCTCTCTAGTTTATACTTCTCACACAGAGTGAGTATATTGGACATAACTTTGTGTCCGTCATGAGACAGTATAAGAGTAATAAGACTCTGTAATCGAGGCCTCTCACAGTCATTATTCATGTATTTTAGTATAGCTGGAGTTATCCTCTCTGATCTATCATCCTCTTTCTCATCACACTGTGACAAATCTGCCTCCTGTAAGTGAGAAGTAAGAATGTCATACAATGACCACATTGGAAAGTATGAGTGGATGATATAGGAAATATAGGTATGTATTTCAAATACATAAATATAATTATTTACCGCATTTGGGTTCAATGTATGTAATTAGGGAGTTGTCCCCATAAATGGTCTTGCTTTAAGAAAAAACAATTCAGAATCTGTCAAGAGCTAATGAATAAAAACACATCACAGGCACGTATCTCACCTCATCATTCATGATAGACACCATATCGGCTATGAAGAGGTAGAGCACATCTTTGAGCGTTTTGATGAGAGCGCTGTTGCCTTTACTCAGCGCTCTGTTTTGTGAGGGCGACCCTCGTACAGGTGTACCCAGAATAACGACCTCCTTATCACAGGCATACACAACCTTCAGTATACATCGTATACACTTCTCACCTGGGAAAAAATAGACAAAAAATGAGCTTGTCCAGATAAGGCAGCGTTGAAGTTTCGTAAGTAGTGTCCAGCGTATTAGCGGTTCATCATGGTCCTTGACAGCAGTCAACTTATATAATAAAGCACCATTATAACAAAAATACACATCAGGAGAAGTTTACAACAATTGAGGTCACTGACTTTAAAAGTAGCTAAGTTCTTTTTCTCGTACATAGTTATAAACATGGCAGTGAATAAGCTAAGCTAAAATCACCCAATTCATTTTCTGTAACGAAAACCACGATAGTCTTAGCCAGTAATTGCACAGGAAATCACTACAAATAATACATGTATTTCATTTACTTGAGAAGAGAAGACTGTAACCAGCAGGAGAGGATGTTAGAGCTATATTCAGTACTGATGTCACTGAGGCAACTCCACCAGACCTGTGATCTGTATGAACAGGAGAAATGTCGCAATTATTACATAGCAAGACACATCAATGTTGTCAAGACAGACAGGTTACAAGTTCCAAGACGGCAATTTTAAAATGAAAAGCGGTTTGTATTACAGATCAGACCTTCAAGGTTGACAATTTCATCTTCACAGATCTTGAGCAGAAACTCAATGAGAATATCTGTGACAGACTCGACCTGGTCCACAATGGCTGCTACTCCTGTATCCTGTGTGGTCATGAGCTGAAGGCAGTGTAGTAGACTAACCGTGCCCTCATCATTACTGAACCTACAATACACAGCATAAAAAAGTCTTTTATACTTTCATTGGGTTAAAGGACTCTAAAATCAGTCTCATTGAAGACAAGGATAAATATAGGCTGATCGTGGTAAAGAAACAATGTGAAGGTGTAGAATATGTAGCCGCCAGCTATATACTAATATCCGGTAGATGTCTCGATTTGATACCAGGTTCTTACCCATGTTGTTTGAGAGCCTCTATCAATGAGCTAAGTAGATTCACAGAGCACCAAGTATTGCATAGTTCATCAGAAATATCCATCAAATGGTCCAACAGTATAGCAGTGTTACTCAAGAGATCCTCTATGAAATAAATAAACTGCTTTTGAATTTTAAACGATCTGGGTACAGAAAAGAAACCGGTAATCAGCAAGGTTTCTCAGAAGGTATTACAAAGTATCAAGACTATTAATGACCCAGTTCAGTT
>ERZ1740056.203-NODE-203-length-10119-cov-7.781101_pt1 | contig 10119 bp, 6 predicted proteins | sample MGYA00581746_ERZ1740056 | MGnify/ENA primary metagenome ERZ1740056 (study PRJEB43018, sample SAMN04849745) | marine metagenome | isolation source: floating plastic debris | place: Pacific Ocean | collected 2008-09-01 | study: EMG produced TPA metagenomics assembly...
CACATGACCTGGTGATGTCATAGCTGTTTCCCACTTATTGGATATGAATGTTTAACTCATATCTTCAATTAGAACTGCTGAGAAAGAACATTTGGCATGTAGGACATCATAAAATGATGGCCAATTTTGAGTTGTTGCCTATGTGCACAGCCGATGCCGGTCTAAGTTTAAGCACTCATAGGAGCCAACTACCTGGGTCCTGTGCACTATAGAGTAAATCCATGTTAGGGAAAAGGAGACACAATTGGCTGTGTGGTGACAGAACTTGGTGTGATCTGATATTAAGCCACTTCTTGTTGCCTTTTTTCATCGGCGAGTGTAAGTAGGGATGATAGATGGATTAGAAGAGCTAGAGTCTTTACGACTAAGCTTTCCCTGTAGTCATCAATATCATACTATATGATATCATGTAGATTGATATCCGAGTTTTTTGAGCGCAACGCCATTAGAGATTCTCGGCCATATTTGTAACTCCCATAAAGCAGAGCTTTTTTGCTTTTCAATTGTATAGTATAGGCAAGGAGTTTTATTAAATAAAACTCCTTGGTATAGGTTGCATGAAAATGAGAGCAGTAAATGTTGGTCAATTTTCTAAATATTGAAGAGCTCAAAATAGAGGTAGATATGATAAAAAGAGAGGAGTGACAGTTGCTCATCACACTGCTATAAGAAAGGGCGCCTGGGAAGGCAAGCAATTTCACCCTCTAGCAACTTAAACCCCATTTTATAAAATTTGTTTTGTTTATCGAGCTGCCATTAAAATTAAAACATCTCTTCAAATTATGACATAACAATTTCATGCAAAAAATCCGTGAAATTTGCTGTAAATACTTTTTAAATATTGATTTAAAATGCAACGAAAAATCAGGGACGTGTACATGCGGAAGTAAAAGTTTGATGTAACAGGCATTTACATGTGTTAGCCTATGTCATAGGAAATTGACAAAGCAGGTCATCAACTAGAATGTATCATCGAGTTATCTTAGTTTGATTTACCATAAGCGTGTCGTTACAGATCCCCAAAAATAGTATGAGAATCAAATCATACCAGTCTAACAGCAAAAAAGTTGAACAACGTGTAAAATATATTTAGTTATACCCGCACATATTGATCACATTCATTTTAACATAATAAATAAAAAATCAGATTTTAAAGTAAATAAGGCACCAAAGCAGTTGAAGTGATCATGTCAATTTTTCAGACAGATATGCTTCTTCGTATTGATAATCACTTTTGCTAAGGCGATTCACAGAAGGTGTAGGTTTGTTGCTACATGTGGCAGCATGATTGTGTATTTCTGAAGTGTCATCACCACAGGCAGTTTTAAGACCATCACTGTGGTAACCACTATGAACACCTAAAGATTCAGTACTACTCTCAGCAGCAGTGTCATAACTGGAAGAGCAGTAATCACAATCACTCTCAATGTCATAACTTTCTTGACTTAGTTGATTGTTTGGATAACAGATTCTTTTGTTTTTTGAGTGTTTAGTTTGTTCTGTTGGCGGTGTTTCAGATTTTACATTATCTAGATTGATGAGTTTGCAATCCTCTGAGTCTGATGATGAATCGCTGCTATTGTGGTTGACATCAGTCCCTGAATCTGCATCAGCATATTTGACATCGGTTGATTGTTTATTGGTGAGCTCATTGAAAAGCCAGTGGTCTCGATGCCACTGTTGTCTGGTTTGATGATACTCCCAGGGTGGACGACTCTCACTCCACTGCTCGTCATAGGTGGCGCTGTCTGTTTCCTCTAGAGTTTCTGGTACTCGAGCTGAATCTGAAGGTCGGCGAGACTCAGAGCTGTCAATTGTGCTGACGCTGACAGATTTATCAGACATCAGAGGCATGCCACAAATACTGTGTCTCTGTAAAGTAAAGTAACACAGGTTGTTAGACTTGCTAGATAATGTTACGGGAAACAGCCCCAAAACAGAGAGCCTGATCCAGTCAAACTGAAAGCTGATCTACACCTATCAAGACCTAAAGAAACTCTCTTCTGAATAATCTCCTTCGGAATATGGGTATTCCAATATCGAGATATAACTGGTACAGAAACAGCTATATGAAAATTCCATTATGTATACAGTATTGAGACAAAAAAGTCTTTGTTAGTAACATTTCAGAACCCAAGGGCTGTTTTTTTGCAAGCAATGTGACGACTTCAAACTTGATAACTTGAAAAGAAACCAATGCAAATGCTATAAAGGAAAATCATTGCTTAGAGCAAGATGCCGTGAGCATTTGCATGCAACCAATTCATTTTCATTGTTATTGGTCTGATTGATTAAAACCTGTCGGCGTACCTTTGTAGTTCTACGCTGCTGTCCCGTGTGTGTTAGTTTGTTGTTCAGAACTTTCATAGCGTAATCTTGTAACTTCATATCAGCATCTTGTCTGGAGGTTTCACTACAGATGGACATTCTGTTTGCTCGACTGCTAACGCCACTAGCGAAACCTATCAATGCTTCTACACTACTTCTACGCCTACTACTACCACCTGAGAACAGAAATAACACTACACCATTATGTAGAAATAAAAAAGGGTAATGACCACAGAGCTACACTTTGTGTAATTATACTTCATTAACAGTATTGCTTTTTGCCTCATCATACATAAGCAAAGGGTATATCAGATTAAAACACCCCTCATGACTTTAATGGCAATCTAAAACAATTGTTTCCCAGGAATTAAAAAAATACATTGTTAAATTGTGAGGGAGGGCAAGGGGGCGCGAGATTTTAAACTCACCTCTCCCATCAATAACCGAAGATGTGTTGGTCATCTGAGTGGTGTTAGATGTGAAAGATGTTCTACATGTAAGTTTTCTACGACCCGGACATACTGTCTCTCCTGGTACTGGGCTCTGTTTATTTTTTATGCAACATGTCAAGCCACAGGTGTGCATGGTGATCTAGAAATAAATGAAATACACAAATTATTTATGTTACAAAATCAAGTCCCAGTATCAAAACTTTGTCAAAATTGGTCCAGGATCCGAGCACGGAACCGAGGCTTGACAAATGAGGTTAAAATTTGATGAACAAAATACAGCAGTTCACTGGTTAGGTTCTGTGATCTCAGAATGTGCATCTGCTGACTACACAGTAGTTGATGTCTAATTCGACATGGAGACTCTCATTCAAATATTGCTTTAGGTTCTGTGAAAATCCCAAATTATTGCAGTGTGTTAAGTTGTGTGGGTTTAAACAAATCAAAGATATCCATAAAAAGAAATTTCAAAATTAAGTCCTGGAGTAGGTTTACTTTGAAATGTAAAAAAACCAAGACTTGAAAACAATAGCACAACAAAAACCCTTGCTTCCAAAATCTTTGCATGGCTTCAATGTTGTGCTATTCACAGGATTGACACAGTTCCATGGTTATAAAACTTTAGTGCAACAGATCGGGAATAACACATAATCAAACTCACCTTCATGTCTTTCCTGAACTGTTTGGTGATAATGGCGTAAAGTAGAGGGTTGGTGCAGGCGTTGAAAGGATAGAATATCACCAATATGATCTTTGCCATCAGTAATCCGCTTTCATCATTAATCAATGACTTCTGAAGATTGATGCCACCTGAAAACAAGAAAATATGTGTTACATTATTTATGCATTTACGTAACCTGTATTTATATTCATCTATCAAGTATATAATCCGTAGACTTTCCTCAGTGCTGCATAGGTCAAAATGCATGTAGGTGTGTACATTAACAAATTGACAACATAGAAGGTTGGAAATGCCAACAAACAAAGTATAAAATGGAATGTAGGTTATAACAAAGGTGGTGAAAATCTAAAGCCATACAAACCTGCACTCATTCCAGCAACTATAGCCACAGGACCCCAGCAGACAAAGTCTGTGAACACTAGTAGAGCCATTCTTCTAGCTAGATGCATATCACTAGCCCTGGAGGCACTGGACCCTCTTACTTGTAGAAATATACTGGCATAGCAGACAAACACCAGCACAAACGCACCAATGTTTAGCGCTAAAAGTGCTATGATGTACCCTGCGAAATGCAAATAGTCAATGAAAATCAATTTTGGAAATATTTAGAGCTTGCAAAAACTCCACTACTCTGTAGTTATAGCGATAACCTGTCAGAATTGAAAGTACCACACTATCTCTGACTAAGTTTGCCAAACCCGCTATTCCAACAAAAATTGTAGCGAAGAAGGCAATCGAGTAGAATCTTGAAAGAACAAAGTGAGCCTGTGACTAAACATCTGAGATTTAGTAACTTGTTCCCTATTTACATTTATATTTATTTATATGTAGGTATATGTTTACCTTTATCTTTGATGGTGTCAAATCTGAATGGTAGACAGAGACTAGTCTGATGATAACTACTAAACTGGAACGCAGGCAGAGGCATCATGGCCATGATGGCAGCAAAAACCCATCCAACAGACATTATAATTGCTGCATGTCTCATCTGTACCCGTTTTGTCAGGTGGATAGCATGACTTATTGCATACCTAAGGTGACAAAAGCAGATAATAGGATATTAACTACATTTATAGAAAGCAATACATGGTACATGTTATTCAATTAGTTGTGTTCACAACTATGGTTGCTACCTACTCTACACATTGAAGGGATAACTCTTGTGACTACATAAAACATCCTTTACATATCCTTCATCTTTTGTGGATTATTTCTGCAACATGCAAATCAACTTCTGTAGGTCTTCTTTAAAAGTATTTTCATTTTTAGATATGCCAGTCACTTACCATCTTTCCAGAGTGATTACAGACAATGTGAAGACAGACAACTCCGAAGCAAACACAGTAATAAATCCAACTACATCACATCCTCCCTCAAATTGCCACCAGCTGGCAAAATTAAAATACTGTCCCAGAGACTTCACATCAACTACAGCCAAAGTGAGCAGGTAGATTCCTTGTAGTAAGTCTGAAAAAGCTGCAATAACATAAAAGCAAAATTACTCAAACATAAATCATTTGTCAGGTTTTGTCAACAAAGCCACACTTGAAACCCGTCTAGTTTGACTGATCCAAATGTTTGCTGGAATGATGCCAACTGCGTGGAAAAGGGTATGCAAAGAATTGAGCAATTAAACTTTCTTTGCCTCTTGACAGGAATTCTGCGACTCAATAAGTGCAAAAACTTTGAGCGGTAATGTCTGCAGAGTGAATCATGTATTTGGTATCTGAAAACAACAGCGTTTGTTTTAGAGCAGTCTCATAAGAATTGTAGCGAACAGTGCCAGCGTCCATTTTCCCATACAAACAAAGAACAAAATATCACCCTACAAACTATAGGGAAAACTGCCAGAGAATTCGTAGTGTCAACTCTGCTAGCAGTAATCATACTCACCTAGATTACAGATGAGAAATTTGGTGACAGACATTGGGTACTTGGTTCTGATTCTTGACATGACTGTGAAAATCAGCACAACAAGATTACCGATCACAGCGACAGTGGCTACGATCCAGAGACAAACTCTCAACCAGTTCTCTTTCTCCAACACATTCACACAAGGGGTGAATGAGTTTTCCTGAGGATAACATTTTATGCTTGCTCTGTAATAAGGAAAAGTGTTCAGAAGTGGTTGCTGACTGACAATGACTGGATATTGGTTAGGGCATCATCAGACTTGTTTGGTCCCTGTGTATCGAGAGGCATGCTTCAAATATCATGAATCTACGATATCACGAGGGTATATGGAGTGAAAGTTTGGCGGACTTGAGAAACTCATGCATCCATTGATACCCCAAGCTATAACACAGAAGCTCACACCCGGAAAATAGGGCACAACTCCTAACATTCTAAAATTCAAGATGTCTGTGGTACTCATTAATACAGCATGCATACAAAAATTTTCATTACAGCTGTGGCCACATTGTTTTCTGATATATTTCTTCAATGTTTGGCACAGAACGAGAGAAAGCTAGCAGCAAAAATCAAAAAGCAAATCTCACCTCCATTCCAGCCACTGTTCCACAGAGCAGGCAGAATCTGAAAGCTCACCAGAAGAGCGAACTTCATGATAAACAGGTTTGACAGTGGTATTATAGAATATAGGGTGAGGATAGTCATCATAGTACTCATAATAACTAGAGTAGTCATAATCATATTCTCCTCCATCGCCATACGGTAAGCTTGTAGATAATCCTTCAACAGAAAAAGGTAACATAAACAATCAATGTAACCTTCAGCCATGCAAAGATGTTTTTTAGTTTTGTGGAAAAAATTAAGGTTTTGAAACTGTTTTGAGAAGACTCTCATTTGCATGGGTAATTATGAGACAAAATACATGTACATGTATGCTGATTTATTTGGAACGACATCTGTTCTCAGTGGTAGGGTGAGACAAAAATACTAACACATTGAAACTATATTTGGATGTTGAAACCTTGACGGATCAATGCCAGTTTTGATAATCATGCTCCATCCACATCATATTTCTGAACCAATGTACTAGCCTACGTACAGCGGAAGTATTGGCAAATACAAGGAATTAAATGAACACAATTTTTGAGAACCTGTTGCCAAATCATAAATCTAATCTTACCTCCTACACCAAGCAAAGCAAGATAGTCCACTGCTGAGGTTGACATTGTAGTAGATGGGTCAGGCGGTGTGATAGTAGTTGTTTCTGTTACCATAGGTAGAGCTGTTGAGGTGGTCACATTTGAGTTCCAATTCTCACATTTCTTTCTCCATTCTTCTTTGAACTGCATAATGAACGTTACACAAAACATCGAAAAATGCCCAAATTCTTCCATGTTGAGCATGATGTGAAAAGAACTAAAACTGAGCTACATGTATATTAGGCGAGATAAAATGAATATTTGGATCTTTATTTCCTATGAACTCAATCACACCATGATGTTCTAATCACTTTTCCGTTCATATATTATGATACGCTGTCCTTGCAATCTAGCATGGAGCCCCAAATGTTTTGCAAAACTGAAAGGTGAGATTTAACGGAGTCACTGAGTGATTGATTTCAAAAAACTTTGCAGAAATTTAGCATAAAGATATTGTTGATACTTAATGTCTACGCAGCTTGCAATATTTAAAGGGTTTCTGAGAAATCAATGACTAAAGAGATCATTTCAACTTACCATCTCAAATTCAGGCATGCTTTGCAATTCTGGTTGTCGGAAGGCGCAACAGTGCTGTGGGTAGGTCAGGTATACCTAAAAAGAAGATGAAACTCTCTGTATATATTGATGGACAAATGATTGTGCGTGATGGAAGCACGGAGGGTGAATTGCCAGAAACTTCTTGTAACTACATGTATTGTATATAATTTTAAGGTGAGGTGTACATGTGATTATTAACATACAACTTGTTTTGTTTTGCTGACTAGATACAGACATGTGTTAATTTTGAGCATTCTGGATTCAGATAAAATCAACATTTTAGCATTTGACTTACCTCTTCGACATTTCTGAACTGTATAGTTGGAGGTATATTTTTGACATTAGGACAATTCTCACACTTGAAAACTCGAATAGAATCGACATTTTGACTCGGGATGTTCATGAGGCTTGGATTGTTTGATAAAACCCTGAAACAAAAACAATCATATGATCAGTAGGTGTTAGGTTACAAGTAGGTTCATTCAATAGCGGTACTTGTGCAATAAATAGTCACACTGATACAGGGCCTATCGTGTTGATATACGAAGAACCGTGAGTACGTTGTCGCTACCATCACCAAACAGAATTCAATAGCAGAATAAAAGAGTAAAACATCATCGAAAGTCGAAATTCAACAAAAGCACTCGCCATGTGGTGATACAAACATGTGTAACGATTTAATACATCGATTGTCCATCTGACCAGCGGATGCGGTGGAATCAGTCGCAACACGATTGCTGGTCCATCTTGATACTATGGTCTTCAACTTTGGTCAATATAAAGTTTGACGAATCATGGAAAGAACTTCCAATGTAAATGTCCTAATTCTTTACACTGAAATGATACTCACAACTCAGCTAGGAAGTCCGGAGCTATTAAAGAGAACACTTCATCATCAATGCTCCTCAAATATTTGTTATTGCCAAGATATCTGTTAATGAGCAAAAACATGACATTTTTTATTAAAACAACAGCTTTCACGCTTGAACCAGAAATTATGTGATGTTAGTAAAGTAACAATTTTACTGATAGCATCAAGCCAAAGTATGAGTTGTCAATGATTACACCACCGAGGCAGTTGATATCTAGTTTCAGGTTGTTCTGCGTCGAAACCGTTAACCATAATGCCCGTCAACTACCTAATTTCGACACCGAAAGAAATTTAACAGGATATTACCTAAAACTGATTTGGATCTGCTTCATTTGTATTTGACGCTAGATATTTTGTTATCAGGCAACTATTTAAATACTAATCGCTTAATATAACACTTACAGAATTTCAATTTTGCATCCATTTAGCATTTTTCTTGGCACTGTCTTCATTTCTGTGTGTTGCATAGACCTACAATGACACCAAAGTAAATCCGATTAATATATCGCTCAATTAAAGGAAAACCTAACAATGACTGGCAAGAGTGCCACTGCACATATTTGGCTCATGAATGCAAAGAAGTGCTCTGCCTGGATTAACAAACTGTTCAAAGGCAAAAGATGGGGCGACCAACCTCCATAAATAACGGGTATAAATTTAGACACAGTTTAATTTTGAGACACCCTTTAAGTTGACTGATCAGCCAACATTGAAAGACATTAAAACACATCCTACAACACAAAAATTTAGATATTTACGTAACACATTTCCACACCAAATCCAATAATTAACCATCATGACCTAAGTATTTGGACTCGATCCCAAATCCCAATAATTTGAACGAGAAAGTTTTGCAATTTTCGAATATGAGGAAAATATTGTGCATCAAATACCTAAGTCAAATGGAGTTTTGGCGACAAATATAAACGAGATATTTTGTTGAAACAAACAATATATTGTGCATTCCATTTAATCATGAATAGTTTTTGTTTTCTGGCTAAAATTCTGTAGTCATAAAGAGGTGCATGTATTAGGAAAACAATACAATGAAATATGGTTTTGCAACCAGGAACTGCGGAAACTAATAATATTCATTAACAAAAAGTTTTCATACTTAGATACATTAGTTTTAGTAAGCCAAACCAGATAGTCTGGACAAGGTGATTTTACAGTGATTTGAGTACAACATTAAAACAGCAATTAAGCAAAAAAGATGAAGACTTGGTAGACCAATTCATACACAGAAATATGAGTAAAGTAAAGTAAGATTATAAGTATGTTTTGATGGAATACAATTGAAAGTGAACATAAGTGAACATGCATTATGATTGCTAGCAATGGTTGACCATGCAGTATCTGAGATCTTTTTAACAATTTATTGAGGGAATTTTTATTGTGCAGGCAACGTAAACATCGGGTAATTAATACCTTTTAATTCTAAGAAATGGACACCAATGCACATACAAAATCACAACATCATCATCGATAGGTGCGTAGTATAGATAACTATCGATTGTTTTGAGTGGTCACAAACTGGAATTCTATCATAAGCTAACCAATAATGGATACTGGGTATGCGTTTTCCCAATCAATGATCCGTCTGAAACTTTTTCATCTGTTATCTATGCCATCACACCAAGGTGACCAGGAATGACTTCTATCTGACCGCATGATCAAATTCAGTGGTCAAAGAGCTCTCTGATCCAGCCACCCACCATCTAACTACTTGCACCCACTACCTCATCTCAAGTAACAACTATTAAAAAATTACACAAACATAATGTCGTAGGCCTACACATGTTTCATCAAAAAGTGCATATCCTATATTTCCTTTTTCCACAAAAAAGAAGCCACGACAATTTTGATAATAATCTGTTGTTCAGCTAGGAGGTGCCGCAGGGATGTCAATACAATCTAAATTGAGTATTATATTACTGGTATCTCTTCTGCTTAAGGAGGAGTTTGCGGTTATTATGATGACATTTGTATCGTGGGAACTTGACTTACACATTGAGGAAATGGCAAACAAGATGAGCTGTGTCTTCAGGACGAGCTGCGGTTATATCTGGAGGATCCTCTCCACACAGAGATGATGGCTTAGTCAGAGGGTTCCCATCCAAT
>ERZ1740056.204-NODE-204-length-10105-cov-7.713532_pt1 | contig 10105 bp, 7 predicted proteins | sample MGYA00581746_ERZ1740056 | MGnify/ENA primary metagenome ERZ1740056 (study PRJEB43018, sample SAMN04849745) | marine metagenome | isolation source: floating plastic debris | place: Pacific Ocean | collected 2008-09-01 | study: EMG produced TPA metagenomics assembly...
ATTCTCTACTGTACCATACTCGATAAATCCAAGTTTTTGCTTCATAATGTGGTTTCCAATAGGGCTGACTTTGCTACACATACTTTACTCCTAATAGTCAAAGGAGACATCTCATCCCTCAGTGACATTTTGTTTTACGAGAATGCCATGACATTTGCTTTGTTTGCAGTTTGCTGTTGTTGTGAGAGGTGGAGAAAAACTGAATATCAAAGCCGAGGAACTGGTCGTCGGTGATGTGATAGAGGTCAAGTTTGGAGATCGAGTGCCGGCAGATATCCGTGTCATTTCATGTCATGGATTTAAAGTAGGTCATCAACCACCAATATGTCACCAGTAGCTGGTCAATTCTTAACTGACAGGAATTTAGTACTGTCTGCATGTATTGATAGAGTAATGATCCTGGATCTACCATACATCTAATCAGAATGTGTCATAGTGATTGATGTATAAAGATATTGTCATGTCATGGTGAGGGTAAAATCTGTTACATTAGCCTCATTGTATTTTTAACAGGTTGACAACTCCTCGCTGACTGGAGAATCAGAACCTCAGGTTAGATTACCAGAATGTACTCATGAGAACCCACTCGAGACGAGGAACATCGCCTTCTTCTCTACTAATGCTGTGGAGGGTACATGCCGGGGATGTGTAATCTCGACTGGAGACAGGACTGTGATGGGACGTATTGCTAACCTCGCTTCTGGACTGGAGGTTGGAGAGACACCCATTGCTCGTGAGATTGCTCACTTTATCCACATTATCACTGCTGTGGCTGTATTCCTCGGAGTGTCGTTCTTCATTATCGCCTTCATCCTGGAGTACCACTGGTTGGATGCTGTCATCTTCTTGATTGGTATTATTGTAGCTAATGTGCCTGAGGGACTTCTGGCTACTGTGACTGTAAGTATTGCCTCTACAGAATGTTACTTCTCTGTTTGGCAGGCCAACCCAGTAATTTCTCTGTGAATTTGTTAAATTGGATCAGTCACATCCTCAGCTTGTGTAATACATTTCGTTAAGTAATTGGTTTACACAGTGGTGATTAAGTATTTTGACAAAATCTATTACCACTGTCATTCCACTATCCTGTCATTGTAAACAATGGAAAGTTCCATTGTAGCATTCATGACCTACTTAGGTAATATTAATGCTCGTGCGATCCGGCCAATGATTTTGTAGCATGCTTTTTACAATTACCCGTCTTTCCATTTAGTGACAATAAAAAGCAATCAAAATTTTACAATGACAGGTTACAGTAAACAATGCTGCAGATTCTTCTTACCGGATTTTAATCTCCAGGCGATCAATCAATGTGGAACCATAATTTATACTTGTAACAGTGATTGCTAGGAGTACAATGTTTTTATGTAGAATCACCTGACTATTTTTACCAGCTCCCATGAATGTCACTACTTGTGCAAAAATGACAGGCATACCCCTCTGGTCATTTATAAATAGAAACATGGAATTTCGTCAGCGTCCTGATGCTATGTGACGCCATCGCTCTGTCAAAGTAATAGTGCAAGTACATCCTTTCTTTTTTTATTGACATACATACATGTACTAATCTTTTCAGGTGTGCTTGACTTTGACCGCCAAAAGAATGGCCAGCAAGAATTGTTTGGTCAAGAATTTGGAGTCTGTGGAAACCTTGGGATCTACATCAACTATTTGTTCAGATAAGACTGGTACCCTGACGCAGAACAGGATGACTGTGGCTCACATGTGGTTTGATAATGTCATCTACGAGGCCGACACAAGTGATGAACAAACAAGTTAGTACTAAAACAATTATGTTTTCGGGCTTAATTTTCACACCTCGTTGGCCTTGGACTTAGAAATTCAGGCCAAGTCGATGTAAGACATTCCGTATGACTGAAATATTTGCCGGCTCATGAAGTTTATTCTAGTAGGGGTTTTTCCAATCAATATTGTTGCAGTGTTATTGATCTAAGTTAATTATAATTGAGTAATAGGCTAGTGGCGTAGCATTCATACCAGTAAAACTGCTGATGAAAGTGAATCTATAGAATGCGCTTATCATTGTTTGCATACTTGTCAGCTTATGAATATGTTATGTACTACTGTAGAGTTGCAAGGTAATGTTATGTAGCAGCAAACATATCATGCTTTCAGTAACTCATGGGTACCATCAAAATCTCCATCAATGGTATCTCATGGCGTGTGTTTCATATCTAACTTCTTTCGGGAAAATCTAACATCCACCAGATAAGCTCTTGAACTGCAATGATAACACATGTACATACATACACCTTATCGCTCTACATTGTGTGAGAGTATGACTCAAAAGCCATCTATTATTCACACCTTCTGTGTGTGTTTGTTGCTTGAGCGGATTTGTCATAAGCTTACTTGACCTACCTACCTACCTATATAGGCGAACTATCTCTTATTAGAATTTTAATGTATCCCAGTCAACAAAAAACCTACAACCCTGGATTTGCTGGTTATTTTTAATCCTCTACATAACATCATGGCTTCAGACTACATTGAAAGCAATACTGTAAGCAGTACAGTACACGATTATCAGTGCCCTGGTCATCAATAATTACGCAGTTTTACCATTTTAGATGCAAAGTATGGTAAAGACAATCCGTCATGGCTGAACCTGGCTCGATGTGCTATGCTGTGTAACAGAGCGGAGTTCAAGGTCAACCAGGAGGACGTACCTGTACTAAAGAGAGAATGTAACGGTGATGCATCAGAGTCTGCCCTGCTCAAATGTGTCGAACTCTCCATGGGTAACGTCACTGACTACCGAAACAGAAACAAGAAGATCTCTGAAATCCCATTTAACTCAACCAACAAATATCAGGTCAGTCGCCCTTCCTTTCGGTGAACTATCCATGACCCCTAATTATTTAGTTTCATGGAATATGCAGATTGTGGTTTTGATTGTGGTCATTTTCTATTGCCATTCTATAATTTGTGATCTTTGTGAGTAGTCCTGAAGAAGTTGCCGGATTTTACCTGGACCTAGTTGTCCAACAATTTTATCATCCTTTCAAACAAGAAGATCAAATCAGGCCTGAATGCTGCTTTCTTATTAGAAAAATTGTGCATCAAAACCTAGTGGAAACACTGCTCCCTCGGACCATCACTTTTGGGTAATGACCTGGTTTTATCAGCTTTTATGCTCATGTCATGACCTGAAGGTCTAAAGGTCACTCATGCCGGTATCCTCAATATATAAACACCACCCTGCTAGCAATGATAACGCATTGACTGTAAAAAGCTATCTTGGGGATAAACTGTTTATGTGCTTGACATTCAATATCTTCCATGAAAATCCGGCATAGTGGCACCCTATTGCACTAGGTGAAAAACTATGCATCACACATGCTGCCCAATCTCATGAATTATGTAGTTTGGATAAGACACTTGGTAGTAATATGAAATCAATATTAGTGGTAACCAAGATCTTATTAGCCAATCTCTTACTGTTGAGATCTCTGCAGCCCACGCAATAACTGTTACTATCAACTATAATAAGATTCGACATAGACGCTAATCCATTTAATGCGCTGCCTCAAAATCTTTACTACTGTGGTTGTATTGTTGCGTGAACACTGTTTCAATTGTGATACTCCATGCAGACTGGACAAGGTAGTACCCTAACTTTGGGGTCCTTTGAGGGTATCATATTTGATGCATTGATTTCTCTGTGAATGCACCAAGGCTTTTGTACTCCAGTTTTATGCTGTTAGTTTCTCCTGGATTGTATAAGGCTTTGACCAGTCTCACTATTGAACAGATCGATATTTATAGCGTGTACACACGTCATTGTTATAATATTGTGCATTGACATAGGAATGCTTTTGCGAACTCTGGGTACCACAAACTAAAAGCAGCTATATAAGATGTGTACAATGTGGAAAATGAGCTAATTATAGTGCCAATTGTTATGCACACCCTATTAGTAGAGGCCACTTATTTTTGTTCCAAGAGATTATGAATTCAAATCTTTTCGTCTGCACGCTGTTTCGTCTGCACGCTGGCTGAACAGACCTTGATTTTGTTTGCTTCAAGCCTCTGAATTGAAACAGCCCATAGAACTAGTAATTTTGATAAAATGAGCTAATGGTTGGTGTGTTTATTATATGATGACAGGTTTCCATCCACGAGACTGATGATCCTAATGATCAGCGATATGTTCTGGTGATGAAAGGAGCTCCTGAGAGAATCCTCGACAGGTGCTCCACCATCTTTATGAAGGGTGAGGAGCTGCCTATGGATGAGAACTACAAGGAGGCTTTTGAGAAGGCTTATCTAGATCTGGGAGGTCTAGGAGAGAGAGTTCTGGGATTCTGTGACTATGTTTTACCCGGTGATCAGTTCCCACCTGGCTACCCATTTGATGCTGACGAGGAGAACTTCCCACTGACTGGACTGAGATTCCTCGGACTCATGTCTATGATTGATCCGCCTCGTGCTGCTGTACCTGATGCCGTGTCTAAGTGCAGATCAGCTGGAATCAAGGTACATTGTTGGAGTGCATCACCTTAATGAACTCTTGCCCTTGTATTTCTGCAATGTGAAAAGTCCCAAGAACCATTGGTGCCCCTAAAATAAATTGATATCATTGGTCAGGTCACCTACTTTAGTTGCTTGGGGATATTGTAGCGGCTATGTAACCCCTCACATCAAAGTTTTGTATTTATTGCAGGTTATCATGGTCACTGGTGATCATCCAATCACAGCTAAAGCTATTGCTAAAGGTGTAGGAATTATCTCATCTAAGAACAGGACTGTAGAAGATCTAGCAGAAGAGAGAGGAGTACCAGTAGCTGAGGTTAACCCTCGTGATGCTAAGGCTGCAGTCGTACACGGAGGTATGTTCACATAGACACTGTGCTTGTTATTATGATTAAACGACATGCTCCCAGGCCTTATCAGCTAAACAGTTTTTGTGCCGGCTATACGTTTGGGTCAAAATGTAGATTGTTACGGCAATGCTGGTAGCTATGATGTTGTACTGGCCAAGGCCGATAATATTTCGCAACTTCCAAAATCAACATAGTGTATGCTTCAATGGGTTCAAATTTTTCATCATTCGATTGACTTTTATGTGCCGGGACCACAAAGAAGCAGTCAAAAATCGAATGACATCCTGGATGGATTAACAATGATGGATCCATAAAATTGTTAATACCCTGGATCTAAGCAGATAACTATTATCATCACTGTTGTTGGTCGGTTTTGCAAAACCTCAAATAACAGGACCAGAACCCCGTTGTGGACAACATACCCTCTGATGCCACTGCCAATGACAAGGCTGCATGATTTGATGACATTTTTGATGGCTTTTTTAGGCTTGAAAACGACTACAATGTTACAAATAAGTTCAACGGGCCCATTAATAAATGTCATTATAAATAAGAAGGGCAGATGCTGCAGCCAATGAAGTTCATTGCTATTGCCGGTTACTTTCATGTCCATGCATGCGCAGTGTAAAGAAAGGTTGCCGAGTTTCTTATCAGTGTCATATAGGCTTGTCCTTAGTTGTACTAACATCTTCATTTCTTCAACAAAAGATAAGCTCTCCAAATAAGCTCAAGTCAGCGTGCACGTTATTGAAGATAACAATAAAATGCACAAACCCTGCATAAATTTTATTTATCAAGTGTTTCAGCTTCCCATCTCATCATTGACACTGGTTACATAACTATAAGTAACGGTGAGGTAATGAAGGGATATAAATACAAATGTAACCCCTCTTTTGTACTTTAATACTAGCGTGTGTGAAATCTGTTGGAATAGTGCCAGTTGATGTCAAGTCAAGCAATTAATTGTTGCAAGATTACAGCCGGCAAGCAGTCTCTGCAAACATAATGACTGCGTAAAGCCATCATGAGAGTGAATACTTGTATAATTGTGTGTATGTACTATCGTAATCAAATGGGACTCTCAATAAATTGGTGCTTTTGTATAACAGGTGATCTGAGGGACATGACAGCTGAGGATATAGATAGTATCCTCAGGAATCACTCTGAGATTGTGTTTGCCCGAACCTCTCCACAGCAGAAGCTCATTATCGTAGAGGGATGTCAGAGAGCTGGTCAGATTGTCGCTGTAACTGGAGATGGTGTCAATGACTCTCCTGCGCTCAAGAAGGCAGATATCGGTATGTTAGCCTGCCTGTCTGCCTGCCTGCCTGTCTGCCCGTCTGCCTGCCTGAGAAGGTGTCAGAGGCACATGGAATGTTTTCCCATACTCTTTGTGTGTTTTTGTGATAATATGCTTGTGTATTATGATTGTGTGCACCAAAACAGCGTCCTCCAGCCAAATCACACTAATTTTTTTACCAGTTTATTTTGGTTTAACCCTATTTGAAAATAGCATGTTGTAATAATGATGGGTATGTGAATTCTTGTGAGGTTTTATGACCATTCAATGACTGTTGATGTTGATCAGGTGTGGCTATGGGTATCGCCGGCTCGGATGTATCCAAACAAGCAGCTGACATGATCCTGCTGGATGACAACTTTGCCTCCATTGTTACTGGTGTGGAAGAAGGCCGTCTTATTTTTGACAACTTGAAGAAGTCTATTGCCTACACACTGACCTCCAACATCCCTGAGATCTCACCCTTCCTCTTCTTTATTCTGTTTGATGTACCACTACCTCTGGGAACAATCACTATTCTCTGTATCGATCTGGGAACAGACATGGTCAGTATATCATCAGGCTCTTGTTTATAAAGCTGCACATCTACATTACACCCTTGTGATCAGTCATGGATCCTGTTTGTTTGATCATTTCTCAATTCAGCAAATAAATTTAAAGGGTGGTTGCAGTTCTGAGAAGACTTGCATTAACTGTGGTTTGTTACCTTACTAACCCATGCAATGAAAAAGGTCTTTGATTAAGAAAGTGATTGATGTACAATGTGATGATTGCAGGTACCGGCATTGGCAATGCTAGGGAGTTTTCAACTTTACATTGATTTTTATGCTGTCCGTTGCAAGCGAGTTGACGTCGCTTAGACAAACTGAAGGTACCGGGCGGGTATACATGATGTGTGAATGTGTGTAATGATTATTACAGGTACCTGCTATCTCACTGGCTTATGAGCGAGCTGAATCTGATATCATGAAGCGTGTGCCTCGAGACCCTCAGCATGACCGACTTGTGAATGAACGTCTCATCAGTATGGCATATGGTCAGATCGGTATGATGCAGGCCTCTGCTGGTTTCTTCTGCTACTTTGTAATCATGGGCGAGAATGGATTCCTGCCTATTCGCCTGCTCGGATTACGTAAGGAGTGGGACTCAAAGGCTGTTAATGATCTGGAAGACAGTTATGGACAAGAATGGGTGAGAAAATTATCCACAAGTTGTTGTTTGGCAAAATATTGTTGTAATCAGGTTGTTTGTTAGTGATATTGTGACATTGCCACAGTGATATGTCACATGGCCACATGAAGTTCGCACTTTACCGGATTGGAATAATATTTTGCCATTAGAAAACCAATACTAGCATTTCCTTGTGATTCTCTGAGTGCACTGTAGGCCAGCATTGATCTTTATAAAACTACCTCAGTGTTTGCTGGTACTGCGTGATGATGATTCTCACCGAGAAGACTTGTTAGGTTGTGATCACTGAAGTGACTGCTAACCGATGTCTTGTTATATATGCTTATTACAGACATACTATCAGAGAAAAACCCTCGAGTACACCTGTCACACTGCGTTCTTCGCTACTATTGTCGTCGTACAATGGGCTGATTTGATAATCTGTAAAACAAGAAAGAATTCTCTACTCCATCAAGGAATGATGTAAGTGTGCCAGCTCATACAACGTATCTTGTTCGGTCATTGGTCAAAACCTTCTTATAACTACATTTTTAGATTGCTGTACGTAAAAAAATCATTTCTCGTTATACATGGTCATCACTGGACTCTAATTCACAGCATTTTACATGTGATGGGCAACTACCTGACACTAATCCTTTTTATTGCCACTTTTTCAGCAACTGGCAGCTAAACTTTGGTCTGTGGTTTGAGACAGCTCTGGCCTGTTTCTTGGCATATTGTCCAGGACTAGACAATGGTCTACGTATGTACCCACTGAGGTGAGAATTGACTTAATTTATCCACAATTATAACTACTTGGTGTTGCTATACTGCAGCAAAGCACATGTCTCAAAGGATCATTCTCAAACTGGAATTATTGAGTAGAGCTATTAATTGTGCGATAATTTGTTTGTTAGCTTATTATGTCCCTTGAGAAAAGTGAGCAGATGTTTCACAGTTGTAGTAGCAATTATCAAGATTTGTATAATTATAAATTCAATATTTATGGTTATTTTCTAATTTTGTAGAGTTACCTGGTGGTTCCCAGCTATGCCTTTCAGTCTTCTTATATTCGTCTATGATGAAATCAGAAGATTCATCCTTAGGAAATACCCAGGAGGTTGGGTGGAAAAGGAGACCTATTACTAGTACCCAATAAACACCACACAATTTTGTTTGCTACTTACTGCCATGGGTCATAAACGAGTCAAAGTGACATGTTTAACCATGTGCCGCCATATGTGACCCAATCCATCTACTAATATGACAGACATATGAGATATGAGACAGGCAATCGGTCATACCCTTCTTCACACCATACCCTATCCGATGCCTCTCTCAAATCAAGTCAAGCTGCCAAAAATATACGCTGCATGCCTGTTAGACATGAACTGCTTATACAGAAAAAATTATTTACTATATTGATACAGTGTATGTCTACTCCATATTCCACCCATGAGTTTTAACTTCATATCTTACACAACAATATATCCATACTGTACCTAAGGATACTTTTACCCCTCCCATCACTATAACCAAAACCCCCAATTGTTATTAGAGTAGAGTGATTCATTGTATGATGTTTCAGTTGTATCTATCTACACAATGACTATTTTATTTTTCCATGATTTTTTGTCTGTTCCCTGCATTTGTCATAGGTTTTTACAGATTTCATAAATATGGGCGGGCTGGCCCCCTGTCCAATGAATTGTACATCATTATATGATGGACTGCAAAGTCAATCAGTAAAAGCTGTGTACAGTTCTCTGCGCACAGGAGACAGCCCCTGGTTTTATAATTGCTCAGCACTCTGCTCTGACAGGAATAGAACCAGGTGGATTTACCACTCCATTATGAATGAGTGCGATTGCTGTAGATATTGTGTAATACATATTTTTATCCTCGTGTCACAGATTATAAAATGAATGTACCTAGTTTGTATTTTTTTGAATCAGATGGTCATGTCTTTTAGCTTGCTTACAAGAATGATTATTGGCTCTTTTATAGAATATCTAAGATCAGGCTTATATATGCTGTATTATTCTTGTCGTAAAATGTTATTAGTGCATTGAGAGCAATACGACATTCCAGTCGTTTTTCGTATCCAGGTATGTGCCTGCTTGCTCATGAAAACAGTATACTAGTATCACTTCTATAGTAACACCTCAAATTCAGCAAGAAGACCTGAGGAGATTTGCGTAAAGCCATAATATCCTGTATGGAAATAACTCCTACTCAATATAACAGTGCAAGCATAAGCAGAATGCGCGAGTAGCTAAGATCAGTTTCGTGTGACTATGCACCCCTGCTTATATTAGAATGTTGCTTTCAATTTAGATTTCACAAAATAAAACTAATTGTAAAATCATACCAATGAACTATGATCGACAGCATGAGGACAAAGATTTATGGGCTCATTACTTAGGAGCAATAGGATTCGGCGGTAAAAAGGTTAAATATTGGCTTGGTTTTGGATAAATGATGGTATCCTTTAGGTGACTGATGCTGCAGACAAGCAGGTGATTTTTGTTTGTTTGTATAGACTTTAATTTCCTGTCAGTACTTGAAACAAGTAAATGAGACAGTGATTACAATTTTAAAAAGCAAAAACTAAGAGAGCCATCAGTTGCTCATTTGTATAACATTGAAAGTAATAATTATAGCTAAAAAGTGATGTTGGTCAGGGTGCACAAAACAGTTAAATTTTTCATGAATACTGCCTAAACGAACTCTTGTTATGGTGATTTGTTAGCTGTTACAGAAAAATAATAGCTGACCGCAAATGTTC
>ERZ1740056.205-NODE-205-length-10104-cov-7.289283_pt1 | contig 10104 bp, 5 predicted proteins | sample MGYA00581746_ERZ1740056 | MGnify/ENA primary metagenome ERZ1740056 (study PRJEB43018, sample SAMN04849745) | marine metagenome | isolation source: floating plastic debris | place: Pacific Ocean | collected 2008-09-01 | study: EMG produced TPA metagenomics assembly...
TATGCAATGATAATTCCAACCAATGAAGTTTTTAGCATCAGACTGGGATTCTTGAGGCACCTTTTTACTTCAGAAAATTGCTGGAGTGGGAATGTAGTTTGTATCAGTTTGTGCAAACCAGCTGATTTCAGGCAAACTTTGGCAGTTTAACTGTGAATAAAAGTCAAGCCTGCGACAACACAGCAGACTTCCCATCCCAAGCTTCAGTTCAACTTCAGTGGGTAGCAGGCATATAGCCATAGGTTCCCCATAGGTTGTACTTACCTATAAACAGTGGTAATTATTCTAGCTATGGGTCGCGAGACCACCCTTTGATCTGAACAGTAGAATTTTTTGACAAAAACTTGGTTGTGTCGTGACTTCAAACCGACTGTAACTCGATGATTTGAGCGAAGTTTAGTTCAAAATACATATGTAAATTCTTTTGGAGAGGCCTCTGGATTCTTTGTGAGCATAAACTGAGAAAGATGGTCAGAATAAATGTGTCGTGGTGGATTGAACATTGAGGGGAATTACGCTTACGCCTACTTTTAGGCTAATTTCAAGAATGGCCCTTGATAACTAACCACCTTGAAATAATCTGCGCTACATAATATTCAATGAGATTCTCCTTTCAAGGGAAGTTCATTGGTATAATATTAATATCAACAATAGGCTACTTTCCCTTGGATGTTTTGGATACTGGATAGAAATAAGATTGGATAGCAGGCAGCTTGGATAGCATGAATATCTACATTCAAGATTCTCTAACTAAGGAAATCCAACGTTTTTTCCATCCCAACTCCCAAGATATTGAAAGTGGCTGTACTACACTGTGTATATCAAAGCCAGTTTAATGCGAAATCAGCCTGGATGGCAACTTAAGCTGTGGCTTTATGAATTTCTTATCCTGCTGTGCAGAATACAATCGGTCAACTGTTCATCTCTGCCTGGGCACATGATGCACAATTACGCTGAAACCACTGCATATCGCCAAGTTTGAAAACGTAAGTTAAGAGGTTAAAACTAAAATCTATTTTGCATAATTTGAATATAAGTGCATCGCCCTTGTCCTCTCACCAAGTGTAGTTGGTCTTGTCCTCAATCATAAACAAAAATTCCCAAGTGAGAACAAAGAATCAAGGCGAGCTATCAGGAAACAAAATACCAATGGTGGGAATTACCTTACCATTTTGTTTTGGGGCACAGTCCCTTATTACGGTTTTATGTGATCAATGAGATCAATTGACATTAATTTTCCTCATGGAGTTTATATGACATGGGGCGTTTTACTGCTGGTAGAGTTGGGCTGCAGGCATAACCAAACTGGCACACTCCAACCACCTGCCAGCACAAATGACAACTACATAGTCAGCAAAACACCCATCACTTATGTTACATCCTGCAAAGCATATACGAGCACAGAATAAGCTGTCTAGATAATCTTGATAATTCAAAATTCATGTTAGTTCAAATTCCTGATCACGACACCCGGCTCAGCCCTTATGTAGCACTGATGTTAATCCAAAACTTTTTTCACAATTCGACCATTGTCTCTTCTTTGCACAGGTGAAGACAACTTGACAGTTTTCATGCTGAAAGGAAGAAGTGCATTAAGGGGTCTTTTGAGCATCTTGAATGCAGATTTCACACTCATTTCAGGGTCGCATGACAGGCTTAGGAGATAATTTGACAAATTTAAGAATCCACCTCCCATTTCACAGGAATTTTCCATGAAAATGCCAACGATTTTGGATAATTTCAACAAAAAAGTTCATAAGTTAAAAGAAATTTCTTAGGTCCGAGGGGTTTGAATTACGTGACCAGTACCTCTTTCTTGTATTCTATGTTGAGATTAGCAGCCATCTTGTTGAGCACAGTGCCGATGCCTTGTTTGATTATAAAAGAAGGGCCTCCAAACTGTGGATACTCCTCGTGTACATTCCAGTATTTAGCTGACATCTGTTCCAGGGAGCAGCCAGTGCCCATGGCTAATGTTTTGAGATGTAGTTCTAGTATCTGCTCCTCCTCCTGCATAAAAATGTATTCACAATATAGAATGCAAGTACAGTGTCCCATTTACGTAGAAAGTTTACACAACTGAGATAAATCATTCCGAATTTAATCCATTTTTATTTTACTACTAACTATTGTTGCAGAAATCAAAGGTGGTCACATCGTTATCAATCATTTATGAGCCAACCTTTTCCATATAATTCAACAGAAACACATACTTCATTCAGGCGATTATCTTCCTCTTCATTGAGTTTTGCATTGATCTCCTTAACCTTTTCTACAACAAATACGCAGGACATTGAAGCCAAACGGAAATAGCATACAACACATATTACCTCAAAATTTACTTTGATCCTCCCAGCTCACATACCAGTTTTCCTGCCTCGTGAATTCATGGTGCAGTGTAAAAAGGACTAACGCTCTGTGAACGAAAACTACATGATCCTTTCCTCTTACATCAATTTGTTATCAAAGGCAACAACCACATATGTGGTCATGGTGTTGTGTGTGGAGGAAAATCTGCAATGTTTTGACACAAGCTATCTACCATTGCCTTTTTTAAATAATGGCCTTGTTGGATAGGTCTTGACAGCTGCAGGCCCCTTACCATAGAGAAAGGCATTTACCAGCTTACACGATAGCGTTCCCTTCAATCTGTTTGAATCAGTAAGCATTTTTGTAAATTATAGAAAAATAGTTGGTGTAAACCTATGATGCGATTAAATCTTGGTGATAAAAAAGGCAAAAAAAGACATACCTCTGAGACTGATGTCTGGACACTCAGATTCGTCATTGTTCCTGGCCCACTCATATATCAGATCTAATATCTCCAGATATCGGTTCTCAGCTTTTCTCATACTGTCAGCATTGATGGCACGATTCTGTTTACCGAGCACCACTATGTTAGATAAAGGAAACTCCTGCACCACCAGCTTACACTACAATCCAGAAGTTAATAAGCTGGTCTGAAGCCAAGATGAAAAGGGTCAGAAAATAAAAAATTGACACAACTGATGCACCCATCAACTGTTAATTGACAAGACAACACATTCTAATTTGTGCATGTATGCATATGGTCATCTATTTTACAAGTCTAACCTGTCTTGCCATCATGGCTATAGGGTTGTTGATAGATCCGTTGATGATATCCGGCCCAAGAGTGAGCAGGGCTCCAGAGGCTAACCGTGAAACTTGTACTCTTCCACCAAGTCTTTCTTTAGCCTCTAAAACTGTCACCTGTGATGGCAAAACACAGTGCTTCAGCACCACAGGACAACATTTTATGATCGCCCATGTAGCCAAACCCCATCTAATTATGCATGTTGTTGACTTGATCACACCACAGAACGGAGACTCAATGTAATTATTTTTCTATGCTGATACACGATGTATTAATTTTATTTCTGTCTCATGCCGAGTCAGACGCTCAAACCCCTTTCATCTCAAAACACAATAACTGTATAGGGTGGAAATGGCCAAAATCAGAAAATCATGCTGAAATTCGGCCACTCTCAAAGAGGGACAGTTCTGGACTCCAAAGTCACATTTTTTTTAAATTGGCAGATCAAGCTGATCAAACTCTAAGGGGCGACTGAGTACAAATCTCACATTTTTTTCAGTTAAGCCTACTCATTCACTGTCATTCCTGACTCTTTTTGTCAAAAACTTTGAAACATTCAAAAAAAAACACAAGTGGGTCAAATTGTCAGCCAAACAGGCCCCTTCTCTTATCCACTTAACACATCTACTAGCTGTTACCCAGTCTCTCATGTCACTCTTATTGTTTTGAGCCTATGGGCCAACCAGTGCTATAGTAACTATAGTAGCTATAGTAACTATCTTATGTGTCAAACATGACACAGTGATCAGCTACCAGGAGGTTAATAGAGTCTTCAACCGTTCGCAATTAAATAATTCAACACTCAACACTGATTTATCATTTTATTGTTAGAACAGAGCAGTGACGATTACAGATCATGACATACCTTAACTCCAAGTTTATAGAGGTGTAAAGCAGCAGCCAAACCCGCAGTTCCAGCTCCAATAATAACCACAGATCCAACTGGAGCCTATGAAGTAAAAAGCAAGTGGTAGGTAAAAAAGGATAATAATGTAGGCCCATACTTCGCTCAAAATCTCTTCGCTCATAAAATAGGAAGTACTCGAGGTGGTAGACATGATATGGTTTGTGACATAATTATACTTCCAGTTCCCGAATTTTAATAGATTTAACCGTGTGTTATCCATAATTATAAGACATTCATTTGTGATGAACACACCAGGAAAGGTAAACACATGGGTATGAAAAATTTACCATAAATATCAGAATGGTGTTTGGCACGCAAAAGAATTGCTGACATAATTTCTGCGTACCTTAGTGATAAACACACTGGGAGGTGGATGAACCAGAATACCAGCGTTTATAACACCTTTAGAAGTCAGGAATGTGATAATTCTCTCCAAGTCAATCAGGCAGCGAATCCTAACCAATCCTCTACATATCACACTGTGTCTACACTTATCCAGTGTTAGCCACTCCTGAGAAAAAAAGATCATCAATCACAGATTATTCAAAGTGAGAGTGTGTTGTACTTTGTTCAAAGATTATCCATACCAAGTAATTTAGATTCTCAGGCTATATATGAACAGAGTGAGAAATAGGTCAGTATGTAGACTAGAATCTGATATGAAAAAATTGAGGGCAGCCAGATCTTTCTCCATTACAAAATATAATTTTAGGAGCCAAATGCAGTGAGAGGTAAGATCAGGAGTTGTGTGCTCATGCTAGCGCTTGCGCTCTAGACAGCCAGTCGCATCAAATCCTCCACAAATTCGGTCACACACGTAAAAAAAGCACATGAGCTAAGTAAGCATTCTTGGGAAATTTTTTCGTTGCTGTTTCATTATTTAACTGACTGCTATGCATCGATTTAGCATCACATGCTGTTTTAAGAATCTTGGTCCATCAATTTAAGAATCATAACATCATGAGCACAAAGTTGCAGCACTGTATGCTGATATTTAAACAGTGACATATTGATAGATGTGCATCCATTACTCACCATACTATTCTTTGCCCAACTAGCAACGACCAAATTTCTGAGACATAGATACATCTGTTGAGCCCTGTAAATTTTGAAACTAAAAGAGTTATGCAATGTATTATTTTAAATTGAATTTTCAACTTGGAAACATATGACTATTAGTGTTTACCCGTACAATTACGCATACTCAAAGTATGGAAGATTTTTCTACTCCTGTGATCAACTTCAGTGTTGATAATGTACGATAGAATAAGTCGGCATCACTTTTTGAACTGTCCACTTAACTCTACTATGACATAATAATATGCTCATAACTTTTGGATATATTTATTCCACTTACGCTGCAAATTCTCTGAACTCTAAAGTTTCATCATAATCCATGACATCTGGTCTTATGCTGAGAGCCATACAGTTTGAAGGAGATTCATGGAACGGTCTGGCAAAGTTATCTCCACCTAGATTAGGGCAATATAGCAAATGAGGGCATCTTGTGACTCAAAGATAAGGTAAAAACTCAGTCATCACCTTGGTAAAGGCAAATGCTTATGCCTTCCCAGCTTTCATCCGTAGAGCTTCAATCTTATGAAATAAATATTTTATGTGATGATCATACTATTATTGATGGTCCATTATAGCACTTGGCCAGAAAAGTTACCCAAAAAACCTATCAGGACAGGTCAGCTTTCATGAAAATCTTCCTGATCAATCTAAGCAAGATTGTTAAGATTTATGCAAAACTGAAAATCTTTCATCATAATCAAGATAACAGTTTTGGACTACAAAGATTACAAGTAACTTATAATCAAAAACTTCCACATGCATTTGCAGGCACATACCACTTTCATGTGACGGCTTTTCTGTGGCAGACATGCCAACAGCATCAGGGTAGTAACCCTTAAGATAGACCTCAGCCGGTGATTGGGTGAGGTAAGGTGGGTAGAGCAGTGTGTTTATCCAGTGAGGCTGCCTCGCCGCAATCACTCTCTATAAAAATAAAGCAGACAAGAACATAAAATAAATCTGCGGTAAACGTGGCAATAAGCCCAGGGTAAAATCCTAAATTGATTCCATGCATTCATTTGGTCTTAGAATGAGAATCCATAACCCATTTTAAGTTCTTGGTGCCAATGTTCTAGTGTTGGTCCATACAAACAGTACAGGGAATCTAACCCCTTGGCTGGTCTCAGTCCTCTCAACTTATTGGGGACGAAGCACTTGGCAATAACAAAACTGTTTTTCCATTGTGAATTAACGCAGCATCGAAACTTCTAATTGTACATTCAAGTCACAGGTACTAATTAATGCAACACATGACTGCCTGCGATATTTTTATGTTACGCAACACAAACTTAAGACAGCTAAACACTTCCTAAGCATAACAATATGAGCGTTACCTCATCTTCAGCCTCATCACAGGAGTTTGTACAAATAAACTGTTCAGCCAGGTCTTTGGTAAGACTGAAGTGTCTGCCCATTTCTCTCCATTTACTGCATCTCATACACTGAGTCCAATAAGGTAACAGCTGATCACCAATAAATGTACCAATCACAGGGTCTGATTTAGCATTCGCAGCCCATACTCGCTTCCACTTTGAGAAGTCTTGGTAGCCAATTCCTTGACTGTAGGAAATTGATATGTGTTTGAATCAAGAGGTACAATTCATATTTCAAAGTTGTTTTGAGCTGAACATTAGCCCGATGAAGCTGCCTAATCAAGCTGCAAAATCATAAATGAATATAATTTTAAAAGATGAGCTAAAAACCTAGAGACCACACACTGGTCTGTGAAAAATCTTCGGGCTACGGTATTGAAGTATGTATGGGACTAATTAATGCCCGTACTCTCTCCTTAGCTTGCGATATCTACATTTACATAACTGTAGTGTAAGAACAATCTCTCAAAAAACTTATACAGAGAATCGGAGATTCAAGAACAATTTGAGATAGCAAAAGGATAGCAATATCACTTGACATCGAACAGCATATGCAAATAGATTGATGGAAGGTGTCTCAATCCAACAAAACAAAAATATCAATTTGACAAGCGTTTTAATGGACACGCAAATAAAGCCGTCTATGTCATCATTACAGCCCACAATTATACAAACACCTCAAAACCTCACCTGCGAGTGTAGAACTCCACGCACACATTGCATACATGCTCACCAAGTGACAAGTGCATCCATGGATGATTAGTTGTGTCTGCATTTTCTCTGTTTATACACCTGTAATAGCAATATGGCAAAAGGTAAATTGTATTCACAATTTTAAATGCAAAATGATAATAATGGCGCAACATAACTTTAAATAGGCATTTTGTTCTGAGAACGGTCAATCAGATCACATTTCCAAACGCTTCTTACAGAACTAAGATACAGAAGATTCAGTGAAACACACGTCAAAATACATGAAGTCGTACAATGCCTATACGGCCCATATATATTTGCCTCACTGAAATCATGATACATTGAATGCGTTAAGAGAAGGGTCAACTTTAGTGTGGCTGTATGCTTGATCATTTAAGCCCATTTTTATTCCTTGTCATTACAGAACCTGGACTCCATACACCACAATTCCACAAAAAAAGTAGTTGTTGTCTTTCAGTTGTATTGATATATGTCTTGACTTACTGGTGACAAACTTCCAAGACACATACAAGTTTATCGGTTGGACAATTCACTCTCTCACATAGCGACCTAGTATCTTTCTCTTCGCTGGTAAAATAAAGTGAGAATAACCATAATAACGAGAGATGAAATGAAAATGAGCGTGTGTAGACTACAGGGGTTGTTTATTTAATCCTTCGTGGTATGCTGATGCTTCAGTAGGCATGTCCTATGAATCTTGAAGACGTTCAACACAATTTGGGTGGCTTTCATTAGTAAAGATAGTGCACAAATTGAACAATGCGTATGCAGAAGTTTTCCGCCGGCCTCTGTCTATTTTAAGAGTGGGAAAATAAATAAATAAATAAATGATAGCTAAGCAAGGAAGACCTCTCCCACCCTTCATGAGCGAACTATATTGTTAACATGTAGTTACTATTCAGAATCGTCCTACCATGGTAATGGGTAGTACAACCTCAACAATAGCATTCAATTCAATCTACGTTTATCTCAGCCTGGAAATGCACCACTTGTGTACCCATCAAATGTAGAGTAATAGAGCCAAACCGGGTGGGTGCACCACGGCAAAATATAAACCAAGGTACGTGTATCCAGAATCCATTGGACATTAATGGAGGGTGATGACTAAAATTTCCTATCAACCCATATTCCGGCACAAAAGCGGGCATGTGGAAACAAACACACTGCTTTATATTACCCCCCTTGGTACTCTGTTGGGTGATTTAAGATGACTATGACACTATTAAGGAATGTTTGCAATGAGTGAAATTCAATTAATGCAAAATTAGTAATATAATGATAACTTACATAAAACGGTTGTTGTTATGAATTAGTGAAATCCTTGATAACTAATTAAAATGCAATATAGAGTTACTTTGTTTCATATAATAGAGAGAAATTAGGTTTCTGCCATTGGTAGCATTAGTGCAGCACTGAGTTTTTCATGCAAATTACCAGTAGAGGCACCTTGATCTTGGGATGTGTATCATCAGTGGTGGGTTGGAATCCCTATTTTGGTACTGAAGACCAATGACCTATTTTCTCTTCAACCGCTGATGCATAGCTGAAAATTGGTCACCAGATGTAAAAAGTACTCCCGGTACTTCACAGTCGTATAAATTCACTACCCGTTATCTTTCAACAAACTGTCAGCGTCCCGTTGGATGAAATATATTAACAGCCATTAGGACTGGGAGCTGTGTATAATTAACAAGTTCGTCAAAGTAAGGGATTTATTTATCTTATCACTCAACAAGACTCACAATTTTGAGCAAGTCATAGAAACTGGAAGGCTTTGAAAAATCGGAAGTCATTAAATTAAAATGACATCATTTAAAAATTCAAAACACCAATCAATCTTTTACTCCTTGCACCAATTTCCCTTTCTCAATTTAGGAGCAAGACATACCATTTTAGGTAAACATCATATAGGCCTATAAGCAGACTTGTTATCACATCGCTATATTAGTAGTCCTTACCTCCTGTTCAAAGACGTGTCAGATTTAGAGTCACTTCGGTCCTTCTTTATTTTCTTTGGTAAACTTGCCATTGTGTTACTACCTCCAATCAGAAAGTGCTCCTATGATTAAATTGCTCATTTGTGTGACACAAATCATAGACTAGAGATAGCTTTCATGATTCCAAAGTGTGTGCTAGGCTTTGGAAAATTTATCTACCAGGATTTCTTTCACCTTTTCATTTTTGGGGAGCATCGCTTGAGCTAAGCTAGAGCTTGCCTATGCCTATAGGCCATGTCTACTAATGGCGAGCAGAGCGAGCGAGCAAAGCAACACTTAAGTACACATCCTACGTTGAGTCGCATGAGTTGCATGAGACATTCCAGAATATTGTGCAATCGTGAATAGTGTAATACTTGGTTTTGCTTATAGTTCTTTTCAATACTGCTCCTTTTCCAACCAATAATAACGAACTTGCGTAAAAAAGGATGCTGCATGGTATGAAATTGATTCATGGTCGGCTCATGGTACCAACCTAAACAAAAAATAGCTGAGAACTTTACCCAAAACTTTTTTCACCTCACCCAAATTAGGCACACCTTATAGGTAATGAAATAAAGCTCATTCAATTGCCTTTCATTCATTGCCATAAGCAGAGGCAGCTACATAAATATCTCATTGACAGAGGCTACGCTTGAGCAGGAAGTTATTTTCTCCTGGAGGCAAGAGTGGGCAACTCTCAAAGTCAAACTCAACGGTTGGCCAGTCTCTGCTTCCCAGGTCATGCATATGTCAAAATCTGAAAAGATATACATACTTTGATGAGATGATGTTAGCCTGGACAATCAGTCAGTGCAACCAAATCTCATTTGAGACGCTTTTCTTTGTTTGAAACACTTCAACACTTCTCATACTCCTTTATTCTATTTTTGAGAACTTTTGGGGGTTTGCAAACGAGGCTATGTTAGGCTAATTTCCTGA
>ERZ1740056.206-NODE-206-length-10092-cov-5.693534_pt1 | contig 10092 bp, 6 predicted proteins | sample MGYA00581746_ERZ1740056 | MGnify/ENA primary metagenome ERZ1740056 (study PRJEB43018, sample SAMN04849745) | marine metagenome | isolation source: floating plastic debris | place: Pacific Ocean | collected 2008-09-01 | study: EMG produced TPA metagenomics assembly...
GGGTGTTTTATGGGCTACATATTATTCTGTTCAATGAGAGTGTAAGACCAAGGGGTAAATCTTGATTACACCCATAAAACGCCCAAACCTTCTAATCTGTGACACCACCTAACAGTATGCGGTACACAGTAACCTACCTATCGCGTTCTACAAATGGTGCAAGAAAAAACGATCATCCTGGCTCTAATTCCTTGTAGGAAACAATGGACTTTCCATGCTAAATTCTGTGCCTCAGCCTCGGAGTTGGCAAAGACCTTCTGACTTTCGTCCAAAAATATATTTAGCACTTGAATTTGTTATGAAATCGCAGGTTTGAATGGAATTGTCCTTATGAATGTGTGTACTTAGGTCCTATTTCAATATCATTGGCTGATGCAAGTGCTCTCTTGCATCACCGAGATAGATCTTGTGATATCAAGTGGATATGTTTAATACCGGTAGTCCGAAATAACCCGCCATGCTCCTGTACAGGATTTGATGCGACAAACTACAAATCAGTTTTTTGTTCAGTTTGCAATAGCCTATGTCAAAGGATGTGACTTTTGTCTTCAATGACGTTGGATATAAAATATCAATATTGCGAACTATGATATTACAACACTAAACAAACATTTTATTTGAGAACCTTGTCTGTAAGGTGATACTATTTTCCGCAGGAAATGGTAACTGCCTGTAGGGGACCAATGATTGAATGAATATTGACTTACATCAATGAAACACAGGCATCATGCCATGAATGGGTCCATAAATTTATTACTCAGCAAAACGAAATACAAACAAAAAGAAATTTATGTTGTTTTAAGGCGGTAATTAGCCTCCATGAAATTTTTTGTATCCGCAGATAAAATTCATTTTGTTGTATAATGTGTAGGTAACGTATGCAAAAAGGTCTTTGTCCTTTGAATGAAAATTCTCAACAATGGTTAATATTATACCATTTGACATAAAACAGACATTTTTTTTATCAATTTGACATTTGTTTATAGGATATTGATTGTTGAGTTTTTGTCAGTTCAATATTTCAGATAATGATCAGGTCTAATATCCATGAAAAGAGCTTCCACCTCATAACCGATTCAAATATTTATTGCCTGATGGATGGATTGCCTGATCAAATACAGGGAATTTAAGGGCGGGCGAAACTATTGTTGTGGTTAAGACTGAGCAATGAACTGAGATATGCAACAATACCTGTAAGATACTGGAGTTGTGATTCCAAATGTGTAGAAGGTATGACAACTTCTATCTTTTGTGGAAACCATGAGATAAATACAGCATTTTTTATAAATATATTTATATCATTGGGATGATTGATCTACATCTTAAATGTCTTAGAAGAGAACTAGGAACTTCTACAATGTGCAAAATACAGTTGGTGCTCAGCTCAAATTTGGTGTCAGAGAAAAAAAATAGTAAACTTAATAGCGAAGTCAGCAAACAATTCAACGAAACCGGAACAATCAATGGCCAGAACATCAGTGGTCTCATAGCTTACATTACTCAGTGCCATCTTTCTGATCCATACAAAATTACTGGTGTCTGGTAAGCAAATTTAGCGACCCGCTATTGGATAGCTGGTAAATTATGTATTTTTGGCAATATTGTATCACAACATTTGAGGCGGATGCTACTTATAAGGGAAAAAATAGTGGTCTGACATGTTGAGGATATCATAACAAGCCATCACTACCATAATAGGGTTTTTTAAGATATTGTGGTGGATATCATAAAGCAACATGAAGGTTACAAGTACAGATATTTTGAAGATAATCGATAATTGATATACTGTTAGCTTTATTGAATTAGTATGATCATTCACGACATAAAAAAATGGCAAAGTTAGTATATAATTGCCTCCGCCCAAAACATGACCTGTTTACCTGGTGTACTTACCAGTGAACCAAACTACCAATTCTGGCTTTTATCAAAAGTTTCAATGTACATGCAATACTTAGATTAATTAGATCAAGTTTGATCCATTTTGCCTGCATCAAGCCTCAGCAGCCGCATGACCAGTCGTGGAGAAGCACCTCCAATGGAGGCAAAATGGAACAAATTTGCTCTATATATCGATCATCGCTTCACTCAAGTTGAAAATGCTGAAATTCTATAGCAACACATACTATCAGCTAAGTTTAGTCATCAAATGGAAAACTACCAGGCAAACGAGAGTGTCAAAGTTGACTCAGATGCCAAAATGCCGCACTGAGAAGCTGATACGATCTTTCTGCTATCACTACTCTGATTTTTAAACACCTGTGTGTGACTTTTTTTCATACGTAAAGTAATCTTTGAGTGACCCTTTTTAGCTCCTTTTTTTATTATTGTAATTCTCTCCCATGCATCGCCACAAGGCTGGTTTAAGGAGGAAATAATAATACAAATACATGCATTGGATGCAGAGTTGCCCTTTCATAAAATATAAGCAGACAACTTTTGTTTGAATCGATATGGTACGTGGGAGTGAAAGCAGTTTTCAGGAGTACAAATAAAAATTCATGCATAAATACATAGGCAAGCCTGTGGCTGATAATATCAATACTAAACATAAAAACATGTATTCAAAACCAACCCTCAAACATTTTTTAAAGTAGCTCAAATTTTTGGATTTAAATGGCTTTGTTTTGGCCATGATTGGCTTGTTCATTTACTGTAGTTTACTGCATTATAGATTACAAACCTAATCCAAAAATGAGTGTTTTTACCTATTTTCTTAAAGGGTTTGAGAGATTAGTCGACTGATACATTCCTGAAACTCTGATTAACCAAGAGTTTCAATACAGGGGTTACCCTACTTATGTTGTTACTTTTTATGCGTATTTGCCTGATTGATGATTCAAATAAAGGGTTCATTCTCTATGGATTGTAATTCAAGCTGTAGTAGCGTAGGGTGCTTTTTTACAAAAGACATCAAAGAGGTGTAGAACTTCAAACGCTGCACTTTTGACACGCAGCAGTGTCCTGTGACAAAACCTATTCCAATAATTGTTGACTTTAAATTAATCAAGCGGGCCATTTCCCACACCCCCTCTTGAGTTGGCCTCGTCAGATCAGAAATGGCAGAGCCTGAAATCTCAGTCCTAGTCTAGATTTTGTAGGGTGTGAACAGTAATAATGGTTAATATACCAGAGGCAACTGACTAAATAAAACACCTGATTAATCAACATGTATAGCAGTGTTGTACCTACATAACTGATCCTATGAAATTTATCTTGTATAGCTAAATAATTAATTCTCTTTGTGTAATTGTTTGATCAAGTATTGATATTAGATTCAGTTTTGAATACAATACATCCACAGGCCGATAGCCGTTGACTATGTGTTGCTATGCTGCCATGCTGCCTGTGTGAAATATACGGCTTTATCGTGTGAAACCTTGCGCCTTTCAGATTAACTAAAGTAATGTTTTAGCTGTATACAACACACAGACATACTGCAATGGTAACTGTCATTGAGAGTAGAATCTAGATATCATCAAGGAAACTTCAGGTAACCTTAATATCTCCTTTATTCTCACTTAGCTTTTCCAGGAAATCCGCAACCCTCATGTTGATACAGTGGATACATTGTTCACTATTGACTGGAACTTGACTCCGGCCTTTCATGTTACTGCTTACACTAAAACTGGTCTCGGTTTTTAAACTTAAAACTTATGGCAAACCACGGCACATGTTTATGCATTTTGTTTTAAAGGTTTACTCGAAGATTACGAGTAAGAAATCATATATTGGAGGATGAGTCAACCTATACCTGATCACAACGCCACTTTGCTGTGGGCTTTGTGGCACAATATTGACCCTTCAGAACTCGTCCAGCAGTCAAATGAACTGGAGAGAGCGGATACATTATCTGTGAGGTCTGAAGCACCGTACAAACACACACCCACCTATGCCTTCCCTCTGAGAAAGCCACAGTACCCCGAGACGACGCGGTTGAAGGCCATGCAAAATGAAGTGCGTACAAGATACTGCTCAAATATACCTCAGAGCAATGCACTAGATGATAGTTTACAATTGGAAGTGCTTGCCAGATCATCAACATGTAAGCTAACTATTACTAGTTTGAAATGTTATATTGTCGGTTGGGCACAGAATATCGAGGCGGTCAAGTGGTCGCGGTCAGTTGTTTTTGGCCAAAAAGGTCGTGAGCACTCGACCACCTCAACATTAGGGGCGCAACCAAGACTTATCACTCATATGTGTAACAAGATTCAATTCTCCACGGCATGGTTCTGCTATGGAGAATCATCAATATGAGTGAGGTCCAGATTCATTCAGGTTGTTAATAGAATGAGTATTGATTAATAGTAATATGCGCCTGTCCTTATACTGCGGTAATGACAAATTGTTCAGAACAGACTCACTCATGTTATGGATTGTCTAACCCTCATACTGGTTGCTATAAGATGTGACCAGTTGTAGGAAATAGCCTTCGTTTGCTGGATTTTGGAATTTACAGCGATCAAAACCAGTAAAACATTGATAGTGGGCCGGTTTTTGGTATTGGAACGTTTTTTGTTGTATGGAATGTTCAGTTTAATGTATTGCTGGCTTAACGAACACAGCATGATGCATACCCATTAAGTCAAAAATAACTGGTTGGCAAGTGTAGGCACTTCCAACAAAATTGCCTTCCCTTGATTGGGCAACAGCCTCTCATTGGCTGGAGAGTGGTGCTGATAGTCTGTCAAAAGCCTTGATAGATAAACCAGTGGCGCATGGCAAAGGTGTCCATTGGCGTAAAGCCAGTGCATGGTTTACCCATACAGCTTTCAAGACCTGGTTGTAGAGGCGCCTCCCAAACCCCAAAATGTCTGATACAAAAGCCCAAGGTGACCGTAAGTTCATTCAAGTCCCTAATCTGCATCAGGACTAGACGCCGACACTATCTCAGCCCCTTTCAAAAGGCAATTGTTAGGCGTTTGCATTGGGTGGCAGTTACTACTCTCGGCAACTACCTATCGACGCGAGCCTCCTAGTTTGCGCTTGATATTGGTGGTTGTCCAAACAGAGCTAGAGTTTTGTTTGTAACTTTACGGAAGTTCCACTGACATGATTTTCAAAGAGCTCACATGTCCAAGCTGATGGAATTAGCTTTCAACTTATTAATATGTCACTTGGGATTCATAACAATGATCTGTTAACGAATGGCCGCTAATTGTGTACCCTTGTTTTTGTAGTGTGTGACCCAACTCAGAGCAATGCCAGACTTTATCATTCAGAGACATTTCTCACAGAAATGCCAGAATTTCTTATTGACGATAATGACACAGACAGTAATATTAGAGTAAGTATGCCGGCCTTTCTGCCAACTATACAAGCAAAAGCTCACTCTAAGAAAGCCGAGGGCAAACAACTCTCAGCAGTGAAAAAATATTTATTGAAGAACAACTTAATGGACTTGAATAAACCGTCAACAACACCAAGGGAGTCACTGGATACTCAAGATTATAAAAAGTTGCAGAACCTTGAACAGGCAATCATCCCATATCAACCCTCCCGCTCACAAACTCACAAATCAAAACAAAGTAAACCAGCCAGATACAAGACTAAATATCGACCAACAGGCAACAAAAATCATAAGGTTGGCAAAATCTATATGGGCAGAGATCGCGAGTCGTCGACAACAACACTGAACAGTAGTAAAAGTGGCTACTCAAGCCGTAAGACGCCGGCCTATGACAGCTTTATCACATCTCAGGAAGATCTGGTTACCCACTTTTCTCGGATAAGTATGAGGCAGGTGCAGGCGACAATCAATAATAATAGGATGGCAATATTACCGAGCATATTACCTCATGCATAGCATCTCAATTACATTTTATATATTTTGAAATTGATTTCAGCTTCTATGCTCCAAGTTCTGTATCACAAAGCAATTACAGTATTTTCAATATCATTGCATGTTTATAATGTTTATACAGTTGATCTGGAATGTTTTACTTTTTTTTGTGTTGTACATTCAATGGTTCAATACTCAAAATGTTGTGCTGAAAAGTTTAGCCTAAGTGTTTAGCAAAACTAATTATTTTAAACTTTACGATTTTGTTTACTAAAACCGTAAATGTGTAAGCTTGAGGCAATAAATAAAGCTGTTAGTGTAAACAGGCTATCCCTCCCTGGTGTAAGGCTAGGCAGAAATATCCGTAATAAGTGAGTTGTGGCACCCTGACCACAAGGTGGGCAACTCCTGATAAACATAAATAGTTGATTCTAAGTGTTGTGGACTTATCAAGAACATCGTACTTATCAATTCCAATGCATTGGGAAATATTTTCCATAGCATCACTAAGTCGCCATTGAGTCCTCTGAACCTGTCAAAATCATGTCAATATCGACATCTTACCTCGCATTGTCCAATGTTTACCCTGGCCAATAGCTAAATTGACCTCCTCAAAAACACTCCATGCAGCCTTCTCTAATGAATTATCAATAAATTAATAATTGATGGTTTTTCATTTTTTATGCTGTGTGTAATTAAATTGCCCCATTAACCAAAATATATAGACAAACTGAGTACGTATAACCTTGTAATTGTTTGTAAGGACAAAGCAGCTATAAAGAATCAGCATAGCACATGCCAAAGATTGTTTAGCCCGGGCTCATATAAGAGAACATTGGCATGCTGCTGCCCTGCTGCCGCACAATGCTTTATTCAAGATAATATTCTTTGGCCAATGGCTATTAGGTGCACAAAAAAAATCTATGAAAGTATGTGTGACGATAATTTCAAGTGAACACATAAGCTTTTTGTTCTTGATTTAAGCTATCAGCGTTCCATCCAAAAGATTACGCATGTTTCAATAACAACTTCAGAGGCAAGTTTGCGTACCACTTTTGTGATAAAACTTTCTGTGTAATCCTTAATTTCTCCATCAAGCAACACTTGGAGTGCAGTCCGGAGAATATTCGAATGTGGAATAGGATGTAGAATAAGAGCGACTTGAAAGGTAGTTATACTTATTGATACAATTTTTGAACTGTTTGGCATGCCATTGGAATCAAACATCTCGACCCATCACCACAGCACTGTCGGCTGGCCCAGTCAATATACCAAATTTGGTCTATATTTCGATGATAGTTTTACAATGCGGTGGTGTTCCATCAAGGGGGTTGGATGAGCATACAGCCATAGCACCACACGTATATGTGTAACTATCTGTATTGTGAATACTACATAAAAACATATCACATTATATTTTGAGCAGGTATAAAAATCAGACTTGTTGCTTTATTTTATATATTTAAACGAAAACTCTTCCAAGGCCACTCATTCAATTAATCGCCATGTAGGGAGTGCATAAATTAATTGCAGACATATTCCCAGAAAACATTTAAGGCAGTTACAAGTTAGATCAACTTGGCTAAGAAAGGAAAGTAGGCACGTGTGGTGGAAAACTCTGCTGCAATTAGGCATGCAATTCACCATTATCACAGCATTGATATTTAATAAAATTTTCATCACGTTTTTCATACTACAACAATGGCAATCATCAACGCAGTATGAGATAATTTGCTGCCTTTGGTAAAAGAACGTGAGCTAATTGAAATCTCAATCTCTGAGTAGTTCATTGACAGACTCAAATCCGATAGGAAATGTGCGTTTAAATTCTGTTTGCTGTTGATACACACAAAACGCGGCTGTGTTTTGTTGTGAATGCAGACTGATAGCAGTATCTATTCATGGGCTGTTAGGCTGACTTTGAGGTGTCTTATTGCGATTCTCTAAAGCTTTATATATTATCGGTCCTTGAGAGTTGGTAAATATTTGACATTAAGCAAAAATAGAAATGTCTGCTGGTAGTTTCAGGTGGACGTACTTCGATTTTAAGATTGACAATGTGCCAGTGAGAGTCTCATTCAACGGAGTGAAGATGTTTGCGGTTAGCAGTGAGCAGAAGGGAGTCAATCTACCAGAGATAGTTCACAAAAGTAGTAACAAGATAGACGGCTGTATGGATGACTTGGCTGTCAGTGGGACTAAACCACATCCTGTCCAGCCTTACAACCACAACCGTAATATCATGTTACCACACATATCTCAGAAGTCACAACGACCTCCTCCTCCAAAACCGGCGTTACAACATAAACAGTCCACAGAGGGTGAACAAAACTCTATGTTAGAGGCTATAGAAATCTACAGGAAAGCTAGACAGGAACCAGGCAACCTCGCTCAGCCTTGTTCAACGCCTAATGAGTTTGCAATAGATCACGACTCACAAGCAGAACAGCTAACACAAAATAAAATATCAGGATATATCGGCGGCGATCATCGCATCGTACCTCCCGGAAGTGTTCAGAAACGTCTGGAAAATCTAGCCAAGCACAAATCAAGATCCAACAACAAACTTGGTAAGCTGAACCACAGCTCTGTTTTGCCACCTCCAAAACCAAACACTAAACTCACGTTAAAGAGTGCTGAAGAGCCATTGCCAAGTATCAAAGGTGAGACGAAAGTACCAAGACCTTATTATAGCTTTGACGCAAGAACTTTGCCGAGGTTTCAAAGAAATCCGCGTCAGCTTTCTCTTTCTTATCAGCTGCTGGAAATTCCCACAAAGATGGCAAAGCCAGAAAAGAGGAAGACAAGCATGTTTTCACATGAACATTACGATGTTTATCAGCATTCCAAATTTGTGGCTCAACAAAACAATAAGAAACTGTCAATAGTCGGTGGACCAGAGTCTTCAGGGCTCGGAGCCGTTTGGGATTACAACAAGTTTCTATATCTAAACGTGAAGATATGATTGCTTTCCTGTCCAAACATGGCGGCAGGCTAAATTTAAGCCACTGCAAAATAGTTTAGATGTCATCATTATATTTGTTGTAATTTTCATTTTATGGATTTCATTATTCTGTTCTTCATCATTTTATTTCTTCCAATTCTGTGATTATTCTATCGGATCAAAAATGCAATCATATTTTTGTGCGATACACGTTGTTGTGTCCTGACTGCAAGTGACGCCAGCGGCATTACGGTTACTATAAAGCTGGTTAATGTACCAAAAAGGAGAATGGTTAAAGCTGTAAAATTCACAGACCTGTTCTTTCAATTGCTCAATTACCTTAGATTATACAATTTTAATTGTAAGTTATTTATTTTGTAAACTATTAGCTTGCCTATTGCAAATAATTACTTAATACAAATGTACCACATGAGCCTAGAAAAACGCTCAGCTCATACAAATCTTTCGTTAGTGTTTTCTCTGAAATCATATTCATGATATAAGAAAAGAACTGACAGTCTATAAAGTGAACCATTTTAAATGATCATGACTTGAAGGGTACCATTTGCGTATCATGACACCTCCCAAGGGCTAATGTGGTATGATCTCAAAACACTTTTGTTGAGCAACAAAAACAATGATTGATTTCACAAATGAGTGTCAATTTTCACAGTTTTGATTGACATTCAGCGGTTGCGCCTTCTAATATGACCCGAATTGAATTGTGGTACCTACCTGCCCCTTTTACAATAATACATAGCTAAGAAAAATGTGCAATGGCCCGAAGTTCAGTTGGACTTCACTGATGTTTGGCCAGTTGTGTACAGAAGTTGTAACCCAGCTCATTGATTGAATTACATGCATGTAAGTAAAGTTAGAACGAAATTGAATAGTCACTTAGAGCAGCTGAGATTAATGGTATGAAACAATTCCTCGAATGATTTATGGCAGTACGCAGTACGGCATCTTTGCTCCCACCAATAAGGGGTACATAGATAGGTTTAATTTCATCTCCACTCTTCATTACACATCTGACAGCATCCCAGGCATTCCTCATTGATGATATTACTAAAACCCCAAACCCAACTGTAAAATAATCCAAAACTCCAGAGACGAATTCGTCTGGGACGAATCGTCTTGTTCCCATTATCGAAAAAAGGATTTGTATATGGGCTTTATTTATTCAAATTAATCGTTACAGAAGTAGAAAAAAATTAAGACAAGCTCTTGCATTTGGAAACTGTCTGTCAATCAATGTCCATCATATTGAGCACAGTATTTGCTCAATGAACATGCCAATTTCTAAATCTATATTTTGAATTATCTCAAAAACTTACTGTGAGAAACCTACTCCTGAGCGAATTGT
>ERZ1740056.207-NODE-207-length-10076-cov-5.279114_pt1 | contig 10076 bp, 8 predicted proteins | sample MGYA00581746_ERZ1740056 | MGnify/ENA primary metagenome ERZ1740056 (study PRJEB43018, sample SAMN04849745) | marine metagenome | isolation source: floating plastic debris | place: Pacific Ocean | collected 2008-09-01 | study: EMG produced TPA metagenomics assembly...
GGGGACGAGGCATTTCCATTTCATGGCCCTGTGCATTGAGGTGAGGCAGGGGGACAGATCTTAAAGTTGTGCAAGGCTTATACCCGTGAAAAACGATGAAAAATGTCTGGAATGTCCCCATGAGCCGAGATATAAGGATTTAGAGTTAAAAATTGAGAAGGTTTCTTCGACAGAATTTAACGATGCGGTTTAGTGTACCTGAGGCAACAGATTCTTGTTCTCCAGACTTGCTGAGACCCAGTGTTCTCTGACACTCGTAGTATCCAGGAGTATTGATACAGACAGATGGTGATGGACAGAAAGCCTGAATCCAAGTATCATTCTGACATTCGTCAACATCTACAACATAACACAACGTCATCAATACACAACGTCATAAGTACATAACATCATCAATACACAACGTCATCACAGTCTGTTTTTACAGCTGCTTATCAAGGGTCTTTTTTTACAGTTGCTGTGGTTTTGATAACTAGCCCTAAAATGAGTTCATTTTAACAGCTTTTATTACCTAGACAGTCGAAGCCATTATCGCTGAGATACCAGACGTCCTGGTTATATCCAGCTGGTGGGTCAAAGCAGCTGCATGTGAATCCATCAACCTGATCCGTACAGACTTGCTCACAGCCGCCATTGTTTGTGGCACACTCGTCTCTCAGGTCACACTTTGTACCGTTCAGCGTTAGTATAGAAGTGGTGGACACGCCCTGACCGTTGGTTTCAGTCACCTGACAAGAGCAGGTAAGCAGCGAGTTTGACTGGTAAGCACACACCACATTGTCCGCTGAAAAACAAAAAAATAACAGCAAAATTAGATCGTGTAATGACTTGGACGGAGTTTCTTCCAGAAAGAACTGCAAAATGCATGTAATGGAGTTATCGAGTCAGTGTGCAGTGCATCGACTGGCATTACGTGGTTGTACTACTTACTGATACAGCCTCCTGTTCCAGCAACAAGTTTGAATGTGCCGGTGCCTTGTTCAGGACATGAGCACTCCTGAGGACCGTAGTCATTATTACTGCAGGTGTAAAGTCCCAGATGACTGAAGGGGAATCCCTGGCACTCGGATTCAGGTATCTGTTCAGGGTATACAGTGATCTGTGAGCTGGCTAACTGTCTGGTCTCAGGACAGAGACAGTAGTAACCGCCGGGGTAGTTGACACAGGATCCCTCACAGCCGTATACGCTCTGACCAAGTGTACACTCATCAATATCTAAAACAGCACGGAAGAGACTATGACGTGGTCATTTGATTTTGAAGGATTTCCATATATGAAGAAATTTTTCAAAAAACATTCATTTTCACATTTTCATTAAGATCAGATAGGCTTTGGCAAGATGTTGTAATCAGAAGGAAAAGCAATAAAGACTTACCAGAACAAGAGAGACCATTATCAGAGAGGATATAACCAGCGTCGCAGCTACAAGTAAACGAGCCGTCGTTGTCTGTACATGTCTGCTCGCATCCTCCATTGTTAACTGTACACTCGTCAAAGTTAGTACAGGTAGTGCCATTCAGTGGTGTTGGTACTCCGATCACATTACAGTAGCATAGGCGTCCATAGAAATATACATCCTCGCAGTACAGGGTACCAGCTGAAAGATGAAAATAGACTTGTTTCAGATAAGCGTGATTTGTATTTGCGAAAAATCCTTTTATTATAAATGCATCAATGATGGAAAGTATTGCAAAATTCATTTTTTGTATTTGTATTTGAAATAAGCTAGCGTTTTAGTTATTGGCAAACTATAGCCGAGTATATCATGACACTTACTATCACAGGTGATGGATGGCCCGGGCTCAAGGACGGTTCCTTCACTACAGGCACAGTAATATCCATTAAAGGTATTGATACAGATGTCTTCACAACCGCCGTTGTTAGTCATACACTCGTTCACATTATCAGCATCCTGTCCAGGTAATCCATCTCTACCATCATTACCTGTTGTATGATTAATAATTTAGTCCACTTTCTAACAAATCATAGGGTTAATCATCATGACATAGTAACATTTGACATTGCTGAAATTTAGGTTATGATGAATGATGTTCTTTTGCGCATTGGGAATCAAAACTATGTTTACAAAAACTGTAAAATGTACTCATCCATACTGAATTTACTAACCTCGTGGGCCAGAGTCTCCCTTTTCTCCCTTGGCACCATCAGCGCCAACAGCTCCTGTAGCACCATTAGGTCCCTGGGGACCTGTGGCTCCATCGTTACCCTGGGTACCAGTAGCACCGATCTCTCCAGTGTCTCCCTTCAATCCAGTAGCTCCAGAGGCTCCAATTTCTCCTGTTGCTCCTATCTGACCTGGGTTACCTTGTCTTCCAATTGGACCACTGTCACCCTTGTCTCCCTTGTCACCAGCCACTCCCTGGGATCCAGTAGCACCAACATCGCCCTGGTCTCCCTTGGCACCAGTCTGGCCAGTGGCTCCCTGTGGTCCTGTAGCTCCAGTATTACCTGTGGCACCATCGTTTCCTGTGGCACCAGTAGATCCCGTCTGTCCAGTGTTACCAGTCTGTCCTTGTTCGCCTTGGTCTCCCTTCTGTCCAGTGGCTCCAGTCTGACCTGTTGCACCATCTGCACCGTTATTACCAATTTCTCCCTTCTGTCCTTTTTCTCCCTGGATACCTTGTTGACCTGTGGCTCCTGTATTACCAGTCTGTCCAGCTTCTCCTTTTTCACCGTTGGCTCCTGTTACACCTCGGCTTCCAGCTGCTCCGCTCTCTCCCTTCTGACCTTGATCTCCCTGATCTCCCTTATCTCCTTTAGCTCCAGCTGGACCCTGTATACCGGTGGCTCCTGTGTTACCAGTCTGACCAGTATTTCCCCGAGGTCCGGTGGCTCCAGTGTTGCCTGTTTGACCAGTTGCACCAGCATCACCAGTATCTCCCTTGTCTCCTTTGACACCTGTTGCTCCAGTGTTACCAGTCTCGCCAGTTGCTCCCTGGGGTCCGGTGGCTCCAGTGTTTCCCGTCTGACCTTGTGGACCTGTTGCTCCAGTATTACCTGTGTTACCAGTTTGACCTTGAGGACCTGTTGGAAAAGAAAAATACCAGTGTAAAACATGGTTTAGGTAGGATATGGGTGATAAATTTGTTGCAATATAGCAGTGCTAAATTTGATCAAAGGACGCAACACATCAAATTTATGAAATTGATGAAAACATCTGAGCGATCTAAATTATGCAGCTTTTCCACACAAATGTGATGTGAATGTCAAATGCACAGCATTTTGAAAACCTCAAGTAGATTATTCGACATCATAAATACAGTTTTTGCTCACCTGTAGCACCAGTGCTTCCAGTATTTCCAGTGTTTCCGGTCTGTCCATCAAGACCACGTGGACCAGTGTCTCCCTGATTACCCTTCTCACCAGTGGCTCCAGTAGAACCTGTGGCACCATCTCTACCATCAAGACCAGCAGTACCTCTAGGACCAGAGTCTCCTGCATCTCCCTTCTGTCCAGTAGCCCCAGTGCTTCCCGTGTTTCCAGTGGCTCCCTGAGGACCTTGTGGACCAGTTGCACCAGTATTACCAGTCTGCCCTGTCAAACCTGTAGCACCAACAGCTCCACTGTCACCCTTTTGACCAGTAGCTCCAGTGTTTCCAGTTTCACCAGTGGCACCTTGTGGTCCTGTGGCTCCAGTGTTACCAGTTTGACCAGTTTCTCCAGTTAAACCAGTTGCTCCTTGTGGGCCAGTTGCACCAGTTGGACCATCTGCACCATTAGCACCATCATCTCCCTTCTGACCCTTTTCACCAGCTGTTCCCTGTGGTCCTGTTGCACCAGTATTACCAGTGTTTCCAGCTACTCCCTGTGGTCCAGTAGCACCAGTCTGACCTGTATTACCAGTTTGACCAACCGCACCAGTGGCACCAACATCTCCGATCTCGCCCTTATCTCCTTTAAGTCCAGTAGCTCCAGTTTGACCTGTTTCGCCAGTAGCTCCCTGTGGTCCGGTTGCTCCAGTGTTACCAGTATTACCAGTCTGTCCGGTCTCACCAGTAGCTCCTTGAGGTCCAGTAGCTCCAGTTTGACCCGTTTCACCTGTCTGACCAGTTTGACCCGTCTGACCGGTGGCTCCAACTGCTCCAGAGTCTCCCTTCTCTCCCTTTTCTCCAGTTGCACCAGTATTTCCCGTGTTTCCAGTGGCACCCTGAGGACCAGTGGCACCGGTACTTCCAGTGTTTCCTGTTGCTCCAGCATCACCAGCATCTCCCTTTTGGCCTGTAGCTCCGGTCTCACCTGTAGCACCATCTGCTCCAGGAGCACCTGTAGCACCAGCGGAGCCATCTATTCCTGGTCGTCCCTCAGTTCCGGCTGGACCGCTATCTCCCTTATCTCCCTTCTGTCCTGTGGCTCCAGTGTTACCAGTGTTACCAGTCTGACCAGTTGCTCCCTGGGGACCTGTAGCTCCAGTGTTTCCAGTTTCACCAGTGGCTCCCTGGGGTCCTGTTGCTCCAGTGTTACCGGTCTGACCAGTCTGTCCAGTCTCTCCAGTAGCTCCCTGTTCTCCAGTTGCACCAGTCAAACCTGTTGCACCAACGGCACCAGAGTCTCCCTTATCACCCTTCTGTCCAGTTGCACCAGTGTTTCCAGTATTACCTTGTGGACCTGTAGCTCCTGTCTGACCCGTTTGACCAGTCTGTCCAGTTTGTCCGGTGTTTCCTGTTGCTCCTATTGCACCAGAATCTCCCTTGTCACCCTTTTGACCAGTGGCTCCAGTGTTACCTAACAAAATAAAAAAAATTGTCACTGAAAATTTGTACCTTGCTAATTGAATTTCACAATTTGGCTTATTTTTCACTAGCTTGTTTATTTATTATCAAAACAAATGTTGCCAAAGTAAGAAATTTGTAATATCAAATGCAAGTTAGCATGATACATCAAGACTAGAAAAGTTCTGCATTTTTATGTGGTATTCTGATTAGTTTAATCTCCCATTGTTGCGTGTAGAAATAAAGCCTTTATACGCAAAAAACCTCAGCCCATTGCCCACCATGGTGAAAGTTGATCAGCATTTGGCATTTTAAAATTGCCCTTCTTGTCTTGCGAGACTAAAATAGTGATGAACGAATATCAGGTTGGATAAAAAAGGCCAGTAACAAAAAACCAAACCCTGTTACTCACCAGTGTTTCCTTGGGGTCCAGTGGCACCTGTGTTGCCGGTCTCTCCCGTTGCTCCTTGGGGTCCTGTTGCACCTGTGTTGCCGGTTTCTCCTGTTGCTCCCTGTGGTCCTGTGGCACCAGTATTACCAGTTTGTCCAGTGGCTCCATCTGCTCCGGCATCTCCCTTTTGTCCTGTAGCTCCTGTGTTGCCTGTTGCTCCTTGTGGACCAGTGGCTCCAGTTTGACCGGTTTGACCAGTCTGTCCTGTCTGTCCAGTGGCGCCAGTTGCTCCATCAGCACCAGCTCTTCCTGGTGCTCCAATGATTCCAGAGTCTCCCTTGTCTCCTTTAGGACCAGTTGAACCCTGTGGACCGGTGGCACCAGTGTTTCCTGTTTGACCTGTCTGACCGGTGGCTCCCTGTGGGCCTTCCTGGCCAGTAGCACCAGTGTTACCAGTAGCTCCCACAGCTCCAGATTCTCCCTTATCTCCCTTCTGACCAGTAGCTCCGGTTTGTCCAGTCTGACCAGTTTGGCCTGTCTGACCGGTTGCTCCAGTGTTTCCAGTGGCTCCTTGAGGTCCTGTGGCTCCTGTGTTACCAGTGTTACCAGTGTTTCCTTGTGGGCCAGTGGCTCCTGTAATACCTGTTGCACCATCAGCACCAGAATCACCTTTGTCTCCCTTCTGTCCGGTTGCACCGGTGTTTCCTGTCTGACCGGTTTGACCAGTCTGTCCTGTAGCACCAGTTTTTCCCGTTGCACCAACAGCTCCACTATCTCCTTTGCTACCCTTCTGACCAGTGGCTCCAGTGTTTCCTGTAGCGCCAGTGTTTCCTGTGTTTCCTTGTGGGCCAGTAGCTCCGGTGTTCCCAGTTGCTCCATCAGCACCCGAATCTCCCTTGGTTCCTTTTTGACCAGTGGCACCAGTCTGTCCAGTTTGACCAGTCTGACCTGTAGCTCCGGTATTGCCGGTGGCTCCAACAGCTCCAGATTCTCCCTTGTCGCCCTTTACACCTGTTGCTCCAGTGTTACCAGTTTGTCCTGTGGCACCTTGTGGTCCAGTTGCTCCGGTTTGACCAGTCTGACCAGTAGCTCCTGAAATAGTAAATTCACAACATGATCAACATGATGAAATTTTATTTCCATTTCACATCTTCCATTTCCTGCTATGAAAACCCAAATTATTTGTTCAGATGTCCACTTCCAAAGAAAAAATGTATGACATTTAAAGATCAATAAAATTAATCAAATGAATAAATTAACCTGTGTTTCCAGTGTTTCCAGTTGCTCCCTGAGGTCCAGTTGCTCCAGTGTTACCAGTTGATCCAACTGCGCCGGAGTCTCCTTTGTCACCCTTTTGTCCAGTTGCACCAGTGTTTCCAGTGTTACCTTGTGGACCTGTGGCTCCTGTCTGACCTGTCTGACCAGTTTGACCCGTTTGTCCTGTGTTACCAGTGGCTCCAACAGCACCAGATTCGCCCTTGTCTCCCTTCTGACCGGTAGCTCCGGTGTTACCTGCAGGATAAAACACATGTAAGTATTGGCTATTCACAATCTGTACATGATTGACAAGAATTTTGTTTCAGCATACTATATTCTATACTTGACAAAAATCCGTTGTATTAGGAATGGAAATTCTATACTAGATCCGAATCAAATCATCAATACAAATAGTTTATTTGCTTGAAAACTGATCGACTTATTGACTAATGGCAAGCTTTGGGTGATTTGCGCATTCTAATAGGAGTTGCGTAAACTATTCGATTTGAAAAAATATCTGCATGTCATACGTAATATATGAGCAAACAATAAATTGTAATACCTGTATTTCCTTGTGGACCTGTTGCACCAGTCTGCCCAGTCTGACCAGTAGCTCCTGTATTACCAGTGTTTCCAGTAGCTCCAACTGCACCAGAATCTCCCTTATTTCCCTTCTGACCTGTGGCTCCAGTCTGTCCAGTCTGACCTGTCTGACCAGTTTGTCCGGTAGCTCCTGTATTACCAGTTGCTCCAACAGCACCACTTTCTCCCTTGTCACCTTTCTGGCCTGTTGCTCCAGTGTTTCCAGTGTTACCTTGGGGACCAGTGGCACCAGTCTGGCCTGTTGCTCCAGTGTTACCTGTATTTCCAGTTGCACCTTGTGGACCAGTGGCTCCAGTGAGACCAGTTGCTCCATCCACTCCAGAATCTCCCTTGTTTCCCTTTTGGCCAGTGGCACCAGTGTTACCAGTTTGACCAGTTTGCCCAGTTTGACCAGTAGCGCCCTGGGGACCAGTTGCACCAGTGTTTCCTGTCTGTCCTGTATTGCCGGTGGCTCCAACAGCTCCCGACTCTCCTTTGTCTCCCTTCTGACCAGTTGATCCTGTGGCACCAACATCTCCTTCTCTACCAGGAGAGCCACCGATTCCACTGTCTCCCTTGTCTCCCTTTTGACCAGTGGCTCCAGTGTTGCCAGTCTGTCCAGTTTGTCCAGTCTGGCCTGTTGCCCCTGTGTTACCAGTAGCACCAACAGCTCCAGATTCTCCCTTGGATCCCTTCTGTCCAGTGGCTCCAGTATTTCCAGTGGCTCCAGTGTTTCCTGTCTGCCCAGTCTGACCGGTCTGTCCTGTTGCACCAGTATTGCCTGTTGCACCAACGGCTCCAGAATCTCCCTTGTCACCCTTCTGACCAGTAGCACCAGTATTACCCGTAGCTCCAAAGTCTCCCTTGCTACCCTTCTGACCGGTAGCTCCAGTGTTGCCTGTTGCGCCATCATCACCAGAATCTCCTTTATCTCCTTTGTTTCCTGTTTCTCCCTTTTGACCAGTGGCTCCAGTGTTTCCTGTCTGTCCTGTCTGTCCAGTGTGGCCTGTGGCTCCTGTGTTTCCTGTAGCACCTACCGCGCCGGATTCACCCTTGTCTCCCTTCTGTCCAGTTGCTCCGGTATTTCCAGTTTGACCAGTGTTTCCAGTGGCACCCTGAGGTCCTGGTGCTCCAGTGTTACCAGTGGCACCTTGTGGACCTGTGTCGCCCACTGGACCACGAAGACCTGTAGCTCCAGTATTTCCGGTAGCACCATCAGCACCAGAATCACCCTTATTACCTTTCTGCCCGGTCGCTCCAGTATTACCTGTTTGTCCGGTGGAACCAACAGCTCCACTTTCTCCTTTCTGTCCTTTCAGACCAGTTGCACCAGTATTACCAGTGTTTCCAGTAGCTCCCACTGCCCCCGTCTCTCCTTTTTTTCCTTTTTGTCCTGTTGCTCCTGTGTTTCCCGTGTTTCCTTTGTTACCCGTTGTTCCGGTCTGTCCTGTCTGACCTGTTTGACCTGTCTGTCCAGTGTTTCCAGTGGCTCCAACAGCTCCCGACTCTCCTTTGTCTCCCTTTTGACCCGTGGCTCCAGTTTGACCAGTGTTTCCAGTTGCACCCTGTGGGCCAGTAGCACCAGTATTACCGGTTTGACCTGTAGCTCCCTGTAGTCCTGTGGCTCCAGTGTTACCTATCAATTACAAATTTTAAGTTAAAATGGCTTTCCAATATCTATGCTCTTGTAGTGCAATAATAGTTTGATTTGATGGCAGTGGATAGCAAGTACGGGTAATTGACAGGGGGTGCCTAGGCCTTATGCCATAAATTTGTGACTGTCGAGTAGTATCACAATCCCAAAATATTGGGTACTGGCAGCATCCAAATACTTTTATAAATTAAATTTGAGAATGTCTTACTAAAAATTCACACATCTTCATAGGGCATGTACCTGGTGTGACAGAGGACTAATATGTTTGCCTTTTGTTTTGGGTGGGAGCAAACAAAAACGATAAGAAGCCATTATAGATTAGTGTAGTGTGGCAGTAACTAGACAGATAAAAAGACTCCGCAGTGTTACCAAGATATTACGACTCAAACAATTGACCCGCGAGTGAATAGTAAAAAATGGCTATTTGTAGAAATTAAACATGAAGTACATGTGCATACATGTATAGAAGCAAATGAATTGGAAATCATGTGATACATAAGCCAAGTGCATGTATTGAGAATGTTATTACCTGTATTTCCTTGTGGCCCTGTTGCACCAGTCTGACCGGTCTGTCCAGTAGCTCCTGTATTACCAGTGTTGCCAGTAGCACCAACAGCACCCGAGTCGCCCTTGTCTCCCTTTTGACCTGTAGCTCCAGTTTGTCCAGTCTGTCCAGTTGCACCGGTATTACCGGTCTGCCCAGTCTGTCCAGTTGCGCCAGTGTTGCCTGTAGACCCATTCGCACCTGTCTCTCCCGTATCTCCTTTCTGTCCTGTAGCACCAGTGTTTCCAGTTTTTCCTGTTGCTCCCTGTGGACCGGTTTCTCCGGTTGGACCTCTCTCACCAGTAGCTCCAGTCTGTCCAGTTTGTCCAGTTGCACCAGTATTTCCAGTTTGTCCGGTCTGTCCTGTTGCGCCTGTATTACCAGTCGCGCCAACAGCACCAGTGTCGCCTTTCTGACCCTTTTGGCCAGTAGCACCAGTATTTCCGGTATTTCCCTGTGGACCAGTTGCTCCAGTTTGCCCAGTCTGCCCAGTGGCCCCAGTGTTGCCAGTCGATCCAACAGCGCCAGAATCACCCTTATTACCCTTCTGACCTGTGGCACCAGTGTTGCCAGTTGCACCAAAGGCTCCAGATTCTCCCTTCTGTCCCTTTAATCCAGTTGCACCAGTGTTACCAGTATTTCCAGTAGCTCCAACTGCACCGGAAACTCCTTGGTCTCCCTTCTGCCCAGTGGCACCTGTGTTTCCAGTGTTTCCTGTAGCCCCCTGTGGTCCAGTGGCTCCAGTGTTACCCGTTTGACCAGTTGCACCTGTGTTGCCAGTTGCTCCTACAGCACCAGACTCCCCCTTGTCTCCCTTCTGTCCAGTAGCACCGGTGTTACCGGTATTACCTTGTGGTCCGGTTGCTCCAGTGTTTCCTGTTTGTCCAGTAGCTCCATCGACACCAGAATCTCCCTTAT
>ERZ1740056.208-NODE-208-length-10061-cov-27.370977_pt1 | contig 10061 bp, 7 predicted proteins | sample MGYA00581746_ERZ1740056 | MGnify/ENA primary metagenome ERZ1740056 (study PRJEB43018, sample SAMN04849745) | marine metagenome | isolation source: floating plastic debris | place: Pacific Ocean | collected 2008-09-01 | study: EMG produced TPA metagenomics assembly...
GTCTTTTTCACTTGTGGTGACAAACAATGACTTTTTTCTGCTCAGTTTGTAACATAGAATATTCATCAAAGTACAGTCTTAAGCGACACCAAAATGTGAGGCATAATGAAATGTTTAGAGGCTTTTCTTGCAATAAATGTGATAAAAAGTATACGGCTAAAAGTTCACTTATGAAACATGCCAGAAAATGTCAAGCTACACAAAAACCAAGCACCCAATTCATACAGGTAGGGGGTATGAGCAGACATGTTGATACTAGTGAAAGCACGCATCAAGATCAGGAAGAAAATGAAAAACCACCCAGCACCACAAACCGACCTCTTGAAGCTATTCTGAGATCTAACTGGGGAGCAATCAAAACATATTTCAAATGCAGAAAAGTCCAGGACATCTTCAATTTTAGACTGATCAATCAAAAACGGGATCTGAAAAGATCACTAACAAATATATGGCTGAATAAAATTCAAAATCAAGTCAAAATGAACTGCAGTTTAGGTTTCATTCTCAAACACAGAGTAACACAGGAGTTAAGATATTTCCATTCATCTATAAACAACACTCAGATTTTCTCATCGCCTGTAAGAATCACATGCATTGAAGATTTGCTCTCAACATTGGATGGAATCTTGGATTTAGATCTATTTGAAAAGGCAAAGCTTTCACGGCCAGACAGCTCATGGGGTGTTGTCCAAGTTACAAACATATCCTTCTATTTGGCCAAGACTAATTTTTCAAAAGTTGGTTCGCCAGTTTCCATCCCAGATTATATCAGGAAGAAGACATGCATACATACTGTAAGCTATGATGGTAATCAAAAGTTCACTGATAATCTGTGCTTTTTCAGATGTCTTTACCTCAAACAGAACTGCAAACACGATAACACACGATGTGTGTGCTTGAGAAAAAAATCGTGCAAAACAGGTGTATTAGACTTACTGAATTGTTATGTCACATCGATCAATGCTTCAGCAACTCCTCAATCATTTAAAGGAGTAACTCTCAATGACCTCCCGTTACTTGAAAGAATTTTTGACATAAGAATTTCTGTATACACACTTGAACAGCATGGAAAAAGCAAATTGGTCTATCAATCATTCAGTAAATCTGTGACACATTTGAATCTGTGTTTGGTTGGCAAACACTTCTGTTACATTAAAGATTTATCACAATTTTCTAGCTGTTTTTCTTGTTCAATTTGTTCTCAATGTTTTACAAGAAAATACAACCTAATGCGACACAAAACCACTTGTGCTAAATCTAAATCTCAACTGAAATTCGGAAATGGAGTTTTCCACCCTCCAAAAAACATATTTGAGAAGATTGAATCAATGACTGGAATCGTTGTACCTGACAAATATAGGTTTTATCCTTATAGAGCAACTTTTGATATAGAGTCCTATCTTCCCAAGTCGAATGATGTAAATACACCTAAGCTCACATTTAATGCTGACCATGTTCTCATGTCTATTTCGGTTTGTTCGAACATCCCAGGCTTTGAGCAACCTTTGTGTATGATAAGTAATGGTGACACAGATGAACTAGTGGAAAAGTTTGTCATATATTTGGATCACCTAAGTTCTGTAGCGGCAAAAATATTGCTGGAGGAAATTCAACCATTTCTTTCCGATCTTAGAAATATGAGGGATCAAAGATTGCTTGCAGAGTCACAATTCAAAAACAAACCCTGGTCAAATCCGTATATTTACGCTTCTAAAAGTTGGGATAAAACAATAGATGAAGTCATTGATTACTTCTCTGAGCTACCAGTCATCAGTTTCAATGGGCAACGCTATGACATAAATGTTATTAGAGCCCCACTGATTCGCTATCTATCTAAACATGATAAAATTTTGTTTGCTATCAAACGAAATAACGCTATGAAGTGCATCAAGACAAAACATCTAAAATTTTTAGACATTACAAACTTTATTGCACCAGGCTTCAATTACTCTGCCTTCATAAAGGCATATGATTGCCAAATGGAAAAAGCAGTATTCCCCTATGAATATTTTGACTCACTTGATAGACTGAACGAAACTGAAATTCCACCCCAAAGTGCATTTTTCTCATCCCTCCGTCAGCAAAACATTTCCACAGAAGAATACATGAAATGTTGCCAAGTTTGGAAAGATCATGACATGAAAACTTTACGTGATTATTTGATTTATTACAACAATCTGGATGTTCTTCCATTTTTGGAGGCCATTGAAAAGCAACATGCTATCTACAGGGAGAGAGGACTTGACATGTTCAAAGACGGGGTCAGTGTACCTGGTCTTGCCACAAAGTGGTTATTCAAAGAATCTGACACAAATTCATTCTCCATCCCACTAATAACTAAACAGAATGCTGATTTGCACCGAACAATCAGAAATAATCTTGTTGGTGGTCCATCCATTGTCTTTCATCGATTCCATGAACAAGGTACCACTCAAATCAAGAAGGAAAAATATAAGTCGAATGCTCTAATATGTGACAGAATCTTAGGGTATGATGCTAATGCACTGTACCTGTACTCAGCAATGCAAGACCTTCCAACTGGTAGTATGGTTCGTAGGAGACGGGAAGATAATTTCCGTCCTAAGTTTATTGACCACTATGGACGATTGGCATATGAATGGTTGGAATACATGTCTTTAAAACTCAATGATCAAATCCAGCACAAATACAACCATGGAGAGATGCGGCTTGGACAACACAATCTCCCTGTAGATGGATATCATAAACAATCTAATACAGTATTTCAATTTCATGGGTGTATTTTCCATGGTTGCCCAAAATCCGACTGCTGTAAAACAAAAGGTCATTTAGTAAATCCAATAAATGGTCAATTATTCACCACACTCTATACCGACACAAAAGAAAAAGAGAGATATCTTAAATGCCTGGGATATAATGTTGTGACAATCTTTGAATGTGAATGGGATTATGTAAAACAGAATTCAGACAGTATCAGACAGTTTGTTTCATCATTAAATGCACGAGAAATGATTGAGAGGAAACCCATGACAGAAGCAGAAATAATCACTTCAGTAAATCAAGATAAATTCTTTGGTTTTGTTGAATGCGATATTGAAGTTCCGCAGAATCTCAGGTCTAAATTCAATGAGATGCCACCCATTTTTAAAAATGTAGACATCTCAAGGGATGACTTGTCAGGACATATGCAAGAATTTGCTAGAGAAAATGGAATTCTCAACACTCCGCAACGTTCTCTGATTGGAAGTATGTTTGGAAATAAAATTTTACTCCTCACAACACTACTTCAGTGGTACTTGAAGCATGGGTTAAGGGTAAGCAAAATCTATCAGGTTGTTCAGTTTAAAAGATCAAAGTGCTTTTCAAAGTTTGGTGATGAGGTATGTAATTCAAGAAGGGAAGGGGATAAGGATCCATCTAAGAAAATTCTGAGTGAGACCAGTAAATTATCAGGTAATGTGATTTATGGCACCACAATAACAAACAAGGAGAAATTCACAAATCTCAAATTCACCTCATGTCCCCAGAAAGCATCATACTATGTGAATAGTAATAGATTCTTGGGGATCGAAGAATTAGCTGATGATGTATTTGAGGTTCAACTTGCAAAGCCAAAAATTGATGTAAACACCCCTATATGTATTGGATTTGCGATTCTTCAATATGCTAAACTCAGGATGCTGCAGTTCAAGTATGATTTGATGGACAGATTTTTTGAGGATAAAAGTTATCAATATGTCACTATGGACACTGACTCTGCATATTTTGCCACATCTGGACCACTAGAGCAAATGATCAAATTTGGAATGAAGAATTGCTTTTATAGAGAGTATGACCAATGGTTCGTTCCTACATTCTGTGATAAACACAAAACATCCTTCATAGAACATAAAACTAAAGGTAAAGTCTGGGAAATGCAACACTGCTGTAAAATTGCATACGATTATCACAAGCGGACCCCAGGATTATTCAAAGAGGAATTTGTTGGGAGTGGTATTGTTGCATTAAATTCAAAAACCTACCATTGTTACAGTGACAATGCATCAAAAACATCAACCAAAGGTATTATGAAGAATCTGAACAAGTATAACAAGCAGCAATTCATGCGTACACTTGAATCAAAATGTTCGACTTTTGGAACAAATAGAGGAATCATGCGTAGAAACCAAAAGATGGTTACATATACACAAATTCGCTCTGGATTGAGTTATTTTTATGCAAAGAGGAAGGTGCACTCTGATGGAGTAACCACTTCCCCTATTGACCTATGAACATTTTCATAAAATGTGTTATGCTCATTTTAGAAATTTTTCTTATTATTTTGTTTATATGTTTATATGTTTATATTGTTTTATACTTATGTGGTTATCTATGAGTTTACTTGACATTTATTCCTTATTCCATTTATATTAGTACATTATCAATAAAATTCTCATCAAATACTTTAAGTTTTCTATTCAAAACATTTTCATAAAAGTGATTAATCATAAAGTTAGCAATAGAATCTCTTTCTGTGCTGAATTCAGATAACAAAAATGTAGAAATTATATCATGGAACAGAAACCCTCTAGATCTAATCAACAAAAACAAGAGACAGTATTGCCCACACACTGTTGATAAACCTTGAACAGGAATTAATGAATAGATAATCTCATTCTTTAATTGTTGTAGCTTGAATAGAAACTTCTTGTTAGGCTCATTCGCATAGGAATCAAAATATTCTGTTCGACCATTCATAGGTACATAAACTGCTACCCAGTGGCTCCCTGGTTTATCACATGAATCTAGGTTAACTATAGTTAATGATGGTGAGCTCAGTGGTTCGTCAAGGAAATGATTCAGTGGCTTCACAGCTGGATTGAGTAAGTTTGTATACCTATCACATTGCAGAATCTTTAGTAGCTCTGTAGAATTCATGACTTGGAGGCTAACTCTACTGTTCTCATTTTATCAATTTTCAGCATGTCGTCATATTCGTAGTATACCATGACACTAATTGTATTTGTCAGAGGGGATGCAAATGTCAGCTCAGCAATAGTGTCACTTGTTCGAAGCAAATGACTACCCTCACCATGACACCAATCAGGAGTTAGGTCGAATGCATATAGACAGAGGCTGTTCTTGAATGTTTCCAGTGAAATATTATTACCCGCATCTGTTAGTGACTTCCCAGACACTGACAGAAGATTCATGTATGCACGGGTATAGATATCATTTTCGTAATCTACTTGAAGAGGTTTTTTTAGAACATAGCCTCCGTTCACCATAATATTGATAGATGAAAGCCCAAAATTCTCAAATTTGAATGGTGAATGGTCATAGGATCCGTTTTTCGCTGTATGATCGATAAGACCAATAATGATTATTTTCGCTTCTTGTTTGTTGTTGATGAGAGTAATGTTTTGGTTCTGTCTACCAGGTGATATGGTGAAAAACTGTGCGTCATTTGTGTTTAGTTTATATTTCGCTTTTTTGCCATCATCAAGCATTTTTGCATGGGATGAAGCGATTGTTGGATGTACTTGTAGACGCCGAACAAGTAAGGTAGCTTTCAGGATGTCAATCTTGTACTCATCAGTGAGCCCCCCTTCAACATTTTGTAAAATGGTACGGGGATTATTGAATTCAAATTCAATTCTTAAATTTAGGCCAGGAATCAAGTACTGTCCCTGGGAGAACAGAGGTGTGATAGGTCGTCCTATCATGTCCAGTGTTTTACTTCCTGCCAGCAGAGCTGCCCTGGCTTTCATTTTTGCTGTTTGGCTGCCGGAAAAATTAGCAACATGCTCTTCTTCCATGTCATCATTTATCCACTTTGCCGCGGTCAAGTGAGAACTCTTGGCGTCACTTCCATGGTTTAAGACAGAAGAAAGAAATGCTTTGTAGCTATAATTTGGATTGCTCTCTACTTCCTTTTGATTCATGTATATTCTAACATTTGAAATCATGCTATGAAGTAGATTGGTAGCATGAGTAATTTTGACGTCTGCCGCTGTATCAGTGAGCGGATTTCCATTCTGTTTCAGTATTTTGCATTGCAAATGAAGAAAGGTGTTACTAAGATCAATGTAAAATGTCGAATTTCCTGTTATCTCGAATGTGAGTGGAGCAAGACCATTAGGGTGAATCTCAGGTGGTAGTTCAAATATTTCCCCTTCTCGGATACTGGTTTTTGTCATACCCGGGTTAAAGATATCAAGCTCACTCATGATACTTTCTTGAGAGGCTTCATCTAATATCCGATATTGGGATGTCATTGTGTCAGTGGTAAGACAAGCTATTTGAAAATGTCTTTAGTTATGCGTCGTTTCTTCTTTTTAATGGTAGTATTTGATGTCTTTCTCTTGACCCCACCTCTTTTTCTTGATGATAGTTTAGAGGAAAGTGATGAAATCAGTTCTTGGCCACCACTGGATAAATTTGTGAGAGCAGCTTTTTTTAATGATTTACCATCTATGACATCAGTTACAAAATTTGCTCCTGTTTTAACGAGCTGTTTCCCAGCTGTCTTGGCAACATTCTTCAATGCAGGTGCAATCGTTCGGAAAAGATTGGAAAATATCCCCCCTATACCATATCCACGTTGGCGTGTAGAACCACGAAAAACAGGTAAACCCCCTCCAGATTGGTTCAGATAATAACTTTTAAGTGAATGTGATGATGTGTTAAAGTCATACACCAACGTCATTATGAAACTCTTTTGAAGTGAAGTGTTACGACAACTTTACCATTCTCAAATGGAACAATCTCACCATTATCTCTCCTTATATTGATTTCTATTGTGTCAACATGTGTTTTTATTGATGGAACATACTCAACATTCTGGAACTTGACCCAACAGTGACTTTGATTTCTCTTCATTGGTTCAGCTGGAACAACCTTCAGAAGTGGGACCATATCATCACCAACCAATCGCTTTTGAACAATATCTGAGTAAACATATAGCGCAGTGAAGCCATCATTGATATCTGCTGGGAATGGTGCTCGATTGTATCCAGAAGAATATTGCTCAATGCTTTCAAAACCCAGGCATGCAGCTAACTTATTTGAGAAGCTGACTGTAAACTCTGCATCCTGAGATATAGATATAGCTACTCTATTAATATGTTCCTCATAATATAGGTGAAATTTTCCTTCAACCCCACTCTTATTGAGTGTTAGAATATACTTTATTCTCTCCAGAAGAAATGGAATGCTTGAATAAAACCCCGGTTCAATGGGGTAGTGCATGGGTTCCTCACTATTATCCCATTTAATATACACATATTCATACTGCACAATGTTCGGCCAACAACTTGGGTAAGTAATCTCAGTTAACCCAACAAGCCATTGACCTTCTGTTGAAGGAAGTTTCGGAATTTGAACTTTATAAGTATGCAGTTTATTATTCTTAAAAATCTGATATGATGCATTAGAAGGTAGTACTGCATAAAAATCAGACATCTTTGCCAGATAGATGTTAAACAGCGAATGAAAAAATATAACTATACAAAATAGTAATATTAGCTCTCTAAAAGCATCACAAAAATGTCATTTATTATATTTTCATCTAAATTATTTATTGGATCTGGGTTTGATATATCCATTCATTGAACTTCTTGGGATAACCTCTGTACTTCACAAAATACTGAACTTTGCCTTGTGATTTTCGAGTCTTTAAAATTTCCTCAATCTCAAATGTGTCAGGTAGTGAGACTTTTTGAAGTTCATACTTGTAATATGAACCAACAATCTTTTCATTCATCTGATCTCGAATACTATAAGTCACAGGAGATGTTTGGTGCACTTTATCTATGAAAAAAATCTCTGATGACCAGTTTTTGTCATACCCTTTGCTAAAAACATGTTTGAACTTGCTTATTCTTACAGGGTCATTTATTTTCAGATTAGCTGGCTTGTGGTCATGTTGCAGATTGCCATAAAGATTCAACCAGACATCCTCTGAGTTTTTCTGGTTCACATCAACTGGTTTCATTCTGATACTTCTGTGATAGGAATTGTTGTAGGATTCTGTCAGGTTATCCAATATGTCAATCCATCTGTGTGATTTGCTCTTGGTAAACCATCGATATAGTCTACTTTGAATAGTTCTGTTGAATCTCTCAACAATACTTGCCTTCATATCATCATTTTCTGTTGAGAAGTGATTGATACTATACTTCTCAAGAGTGGACTTGACAGACGCATTGTAAAACTCCTTTCCTTTGTCCGTCTGCAGACTACGAATTTTTTTTCCAGCCAATACCTTTTGTAATGCTGCTGCTACATTTGTTCCTGTCTTATTTTTTATTCCATATGTCCATGCAAATTTTGAGAAAACATCAATGACTGTCAAAATGAAGCTACATCCATTGTTTTCCTTTTTGAACTTTTGCATGTCTATCAGATCTGCTTGCAATTGCTCCCCACCGCCATTGACAATGGTAGATCGACGAGGAAATCTTTTTCTAACACTCTTGTGAAGTGTGTAAGGGTCTTGGGTCTGCAACCATTCTGCAGTTTTGAGGGTAGAGATCTTCTTCTTCTTTTTGGCAAAGTCCTGAAGTTTATACTTTCCTCCATAGGAATAGGGTTTTTTGGAATTGTAGTAGGAGTTACCCAAAAATCTTTTCAATTCCTGAGACCTTCTCGCTACACTTTTTCCCATCGTTGAAATATTGTAGATGGAGATGCCACAGTATTTGATTTTGTCGCTTTCTTCTTGGTAGGAGTGGATACAGGAGTGAGTCGATCAATTGTCTTCTGTAATTTGGAGGGTCTCATTTGTACTGCAATTAATGAGGAAGAATTTCCCTGTGTATCACTTTTTCGACTATTATTTCTCCGCACATAACCAAGACGAGTGACTGGATAACCTTCTTGTCTTAACAAAGTCACAAAACCATCAATATCGGCTTTGCTATTAGATGGAGGCTTTTTAAATCTAACAACTCCATCCAAAAGTTGAGAGAAGTCTGATTGAAATGTTCTTTTGCCTTTGTATTTCAGTTCACTATTTTTTACTTCAAAGTTTTTGTTCCTGTTAATGAATGTTGTGAGATGAGTTGCGGTTGGACGATATGAAACTGGTATACTCTCTTTGTTCTCTTGTTGCTCATTTGCTGTAGGCTCTTGGCTAATGTTAGACATTTCCTTTACTTGATGCGCATCTTCAGTTTCAACTTTTCTTTCTCCTAAGATAGCATCTCGTTTTGGCACTTCAAGGGCATTTTTGAAGTTTCTTAGGTAACTATCGAGATTAGAGCTGTACTCATCAATTTTTTGATGATCTGACTTGGTACTGTCATTAAGTATTGAGCTCATTTTATTATCAATTTCTTTGACAGCTTTAATGTTCGGGTGTACCAAAATATCATTTCCTTTAGTTGACTGTGCTTTCGTGATCAATTCTTCATACTTCACAGGGTCAATAAGCAGATATTTTTTAAATGATGACATCACAGTTTCATCCCTCCAAACAATAACTTGGCGATTGGTTTCAAAAGGAATCCCAAAAAGCCACCACTTTGAAGAATTTTTCTTTTCTGTTTCTTTGAGGTTGACTTCTTGCTCAAGAGCTTGAGTTGTTTATGATACGGCTTCAGCGATTTGAACTGTTGTGTGGATAACGGCACATTTCCACTCTTTATATTACAGGCGCAATCACATAAGGCATTTATTGTATCATCAGAGAGTGTCTCAACCATTTTTTGACGTTTTCTAGGGGAAGTTTTATAAAGAGTATGCAAAATTGGTATATTACGACGGAACCGTTTATCAGCCATTATTGTATGAATGATTCTAGGTGCTCAGACAGAGCAAAAATGGTGAAAGGAAAATTAGGAAACTCTTAAATACTTCACTTTTCTCGTGAGGCTACAAAATTGAAGATAAACTCAAACCATTCAATGTACTCAGTACACAGAGCCTTGTGTCCGTGCGATAGACAACAGATGATGATAGTTGATGGATGGAATATTCTAGATGATTGGTGCTCATCTATCATCTAGCACTAGATTATCATCTATCATCTAGCGATAGATGTCAGGTATCATCTAGCGCTAGATGTCATCTATCATCTAGCATTTTTCATATATCAGCTC
>ERZ1740056.209-NODE-209-length-10029-cov-6.412472_pt1 | contig 10029 bp, 6 predicted proteins | sample MGYA00581746_ERZ1740056 | MGnify/ENA primary metagenome ERZ1740056 (study PRJEB43018, sample SAMN04849745) | marine metagenome | isolation source: floating plastic debris | place: Pacific Ocean | collected 2008-09-01 | study: EMG produced TPA metagenomics assembly...
TTGGCTGCATGAGCTCACAAACTACCAAGTGAAGTTTACACAAGTGTATTGTGCTACTACGTTTTTGAAAGTTGTACAGAAGTAATTAATGGATTTTGCAAGCTTAGAATTTCTAATTTAAGTTTCATTCTGAAACATTTGCCATAAGCAACTGTTTAGAACCCTAATGAGGGCCGACAAACAGGGGAAGGATAATTGATTAGAGCCCAAATTAGATAGCGTCCGTCCATCAATATTGATAGACATATATGCGGGCATAATATGCGGGCAGCTGCTAAATCAAATCTTCTTGCTTTCAAACCTTAAATGTACTACAACTGGCCGCGCCTAAACATCAAGGTTGCATAAACAAACTCATCAGTACTAGAAACCTCTGCATCCATGCAGGGAGTAAACTCCCTGGTGTCAATGTACAGGCACTGAAAGATGGAGTAAGAAGTTGTCCCCTTCTGCCAATGATATACCATTGTAATATAAGTACGATGCGAGTCATGTACATAAATGTAACAAGCAAACGCCCCGAATCAGCACACAATACTGTGGGCCGAATTGAAAGGAATTTCGCATGCCAAACGGTAGGATTGAAAAATGAAGGAAGGCCTATTTGTGATATGAGGAGTTCCATAAAATCTGGAAATATGCCCAAGGTTCCAGTTTTGATGCAACTTGTCAGCCATGTTCCCTTACCATGTATGGGCAGATCTTGGCACCTCTTCCATAAACCATCTCACACTGAACATTTTTGTCATATGATTGGCCGGGTTCTGAGGCTATATGTGTGTCGAGCTTCAGCTGATACTCCAGAGGGGATGGGGGCTTGTCCGCTAGGCATTGAATATTCTCTTCTATACTGAAAATTGAAAAGAGAGCACCTAAAGATGTCAAGACCCCTTGATTATAATTTTAACTTGTGAGTCCATGATATGGTTTCATAAACTTATAACCTTTTGTCAACTACTGAGATATGTGTTGCATAGATAAGTGTTAAATACTATTTCCATCAGGAGGCATTATACGAAAAGGGCTTGTTTTGAAATTAATATGGTAGTCACGTTGTATTATATTCACCTAATAACAGCATACACATGAGGGCAGTTTTGATTTACTTTGTTGGTGGACAGATGGCTGAACCAAAACATCCATAAAAAAATCTCAATGAATGCCAAAATAAGTGTGTATGTAAGCGTTACATTTATGAAATTGCTCACACACCACTCATGAAACCTCTGATATTGGGTGATTTCCATGGTCTAAAAACGAACATAATTATCATGCATGTCATAAGAAATGCACTACTATTTTTGTGTTAAAAATTACAAACAATGCACATCAACCATTCATCTCGAGGTGAAAATCTTGTTCCCAAATATTTAATCGGACAATGATCATCAGAGTAAATATCTACAATGTAGAGATTATCGGTTTTTGACCTGCATGGTGGTCTACTATGACATGACAGTGTATCATTCCCAATATAACTCATGTCACCAGATATGACAGCCCCTCCAAACTTGTGACAATGTACACGTTGACACAATATTGCATAGCATAGATAGTCCAAGGGTAGTAGAATTTGCTAATCAATCGTGACCAGAGTTTTGCAGTTTTATTGTATTTGGGCTGCATACCAACACCCACTTAACAGGGTGCTCAACCTCTGTACTATTACAACCGTACTTAGATTAGGGGTTGATCAACCGCCCGCAGATGACACTATGCAATGTTGTTCAAACATTACATTTATAAAGTGGACAGTAGATATGTATGTAGCCTACATCTGATAAAGGGTTACATGTGTACCAGAAATCACAATTCTACGTCAGTAAATCAAGAGATGACAAGATAGTAAACAAACGCAAACAAACAAGCAAACAACTGAGGTATTTTGCAAACATTTTGAAAATGCCAAAATCTAAGCCCCTGCCCGTTTCAAGCAGACTGCAATACTGTTTTGCAATCTTTGCCTCATTTTGGAGCACACATCGGCTACTCGGTTCATAATGGCGCCTTTGGCTGCCAAAAAACAATGCTTGTTGTTCCCTTGTTACCTTCTGCGTGGCTGACAACAATTTTTGCCCAGCTTCCGACTGGGGTTTATGTTGATAGGGCTATTTTCTTTTTTGTAATCAATTAAGAGAGTTACATGATGATTCATTCAACTGTTTTGTGCCGTATGGCCCCCTGTATGGGGTGCAGTGGGCAGGTAAATGAATACCAGTTGCAGTGCTGCACTTTTTCAATATGCAGGAAATTATTATCACAAATTGAAACATTACGATTACAATGGGTTATTTGCATCCCATTTCAATTATATGCTTTGACACAAGAGGGCCACTGTCTACTCACAACACACCCCAATTATAGGTACCTAATTGTAGATATGCATAATCCCATTGAATGAAAATGATCGATGGACCTATCTACACCCTTTCCATTCAATATCCGACAGGGCAATTTGCTACTCCATTGATCCAAGTAGATGGATAAATTGAGCATTATCTACACGCCTCAAAACTTAGATCAACATTAGCTGTTGATGGTGAATTTGAGAGACAGTGCCAATTTTACTCTCACATTATCCTTTGAGTACATGCTCATCACCGGCGGGCACCAGGAAAATGTTCGCTGGGTGAAGGAAATTTTTTAGTAACAAAAAAAACCACTTTCCAGAATGGAATGGTAATGTATCATAATGGCTGTTTCACCAATACACTTGTTATTACTGGGTCACACCTACGCAGTAGAATTAGGTGTATGTGCACCTAGTGAAAATGGCAAACAGCTACAAATCCTCAATTTGCTTTCTAAATGTGCCACAACTCAGTTTATATGGTTTTGGGATTACTTACTCTAAGAATTTGGTGATAAATCTGCGACTGCATTCTGACCATGACCATGTTTGAGATTTGTAATCTAGTGTTGATGACATGAGGTGGTATGGGTTTTCCTTGTATGAGCGGTGATGTACATAATCTCCACTGATCTGTTTCTCTGTACATGTCTCTGAGTCATCATGAGGCACCCCAAACCTGGTGGTAAGTAAATAATAATGAGATTATTATGGAACCCGCAGAAGTGGGAGAAGAAGCAGGAGCGGATATAAAAAAAGGCCAAAAAACATTTTTTGCGTGGTATAAACCTATCCACAGGTGGAAAACTTACCAGCTTGAATAAGGTCACTGAACAAATCTGTCAGAGCTCATTTGATTTTTCATGCAGCTGCTTTATAGACCCTTGGAAACGTAGAAACTTTTTTGTTGAAAATCCACATGGGTTTCTCAGCATCCAGGTAGGGGAATATTATAACAAAATCAATGGGTAATAATATTTCATATGGGTTCGGTAGCCTTAGAAAACAAATAGATGTCAAAAACAGAAAACAAAAAACTGACGCACCGAGCATGATTTTGCTGCAGTTGGCTGTGTGTTAACAAAAATCTACCTGGGATCTGTCTGACTGCATTTGCGTAATTCACAGACTGTAAAAGGTTCCCAGTGCCCTCGAAAACGGGGTTACGTCTAACAAATTCCTTAGTAAGAATTCCTAGCGGTACAAACATTTCTCATCATATTTTTCAATCAGCTGATAGGTCAATGGAATGAATGAGGAGTCTTTTGAGCTGTCACTCAAGCGATTGAGACTGAAGATTTGATCGTCGATTGAGTGATGTCAAGTATCGAATTGAGGAAAAATCTCATGTGTCATATTCCGGCCAACTGCCAAAATTCAGCAAGCATGACTCCATAGTACCGGTACATACACAATCATATAGCCTTTCAGAGTTGAAATGCATTGTTGATCTTGCAAAACTTTGTGTCTGTTGGGTACAAACCAAATGTACAGACGTAAGTTCCTTTGACTATTGAAGCATGCTCAGCTGATAAGGTCTGGTACTTAAAATAAGGAGATAATAATTGCATACTGATAAACTGCCAAGAAATGGTTACATAAATGTTTTGTCTAGCAAAGCCTCTACTGGAAAGTATTCTCATTGTATTTGTTGCCTTTGATGGACCGTCACGATTGTCGTGATGACTGAACTGTCACAGACATTATTGTACAAGTCACCCTCCCATCATCTCCTTGATCAAGGTGACAGCAAAGATTGAAAACAAATTTGACATGAGATTATTTTTACCAAAATTCACTGTAAAGTTTTGGCCATAATCTCTCTGTTGCAAAGGAAAATAACTTATTTTCATAGTGTTATCTTTTTATTGGCCAACTTAGAACTTTTAACTTCATATTCCCACCATAAAAATGTCAATGATCTAACTACTGGTAAATCTGTGTTACTTCACAACTGTCCTCTTCTAAATCCAAGTGTTTCTGCAGATGCAAACAAATGGAAAACCTCAAGGCATGGACATGTATCTATAAAACAGATAAGTCTACGCTGTGCCTCTTTGCATATGTAGAGACTTCAACGCTGGTTTCACAGCTCTGGCCTGCGTATGATTCAAGATGAACCAAGGTTGCAGCCCTGTTTTTTTACAACCATCCCAATGAAATTTTGAGTATATGTATGAGTATAAGTATAAGTATATGATGATATATGATGCTAACCCTAAAACCTTCCCACAAGCTACATGTATCTTGCAACATAACTTACACATGGCCAATTTCATGGGCAATAGTAAATGCAGAACTTAGTCCGTTGTCTTCTATGATTGCACAGCTTCTGTTTGGGTTACATACAGTTCCCAACTCTGCCAAACCTGTAAAAAATCATGGTACAAATGTTGGGATTAGGTTGCTCAACATCCTACCGAGTCTTCTCGGCAAAACATAAGCTCTGAACCTGAACCGTGATATAGCACTCATAAATTGATAATGCCCAGGAGGTGATTGCCCTGCAAATCTATTTTGCAGTTCCAATGATGCTTTGGAATTCCCAAAGCCTCGCACAGCGTGAAAAGATTTGCAAAAATTTCATAGTAAAACGGCTAGACATGCGCAATCTTTGAGGTGAAATTCATTCTTCGATGATAAGTCAACTAAGCATATTGGCCGGTCAATGCCACAAAAAGATATGCAGTGTAGTACAAGTAAAATCTTGCCAGCCTTGTAAATAATGATGATTGCATATCGGATGAGATTCAACGAGTCTGATCACTAGTTCACTATGATGTCTGCTTATGTGCACGCACCAAAAGTTTTTGGAGATATCCCTTAATTATATATGCATAGGGAAGATATCCATGCTTACAGTGAGTAATATGTACCCTTACAAGTGCTACTGTACACAACAAATAGCCCTATAGCACTGACAGCAGTTGAGAATTTGGGGTTCTAACAAAGGGGTTCTGAGGGCCTCTAACGATGCTGCTTTGTCTCATGACAGGCTGTTGGCCTTGGCCAACCCAATTAACCAAATTCAGAAGCGTAAGGTGTCAGGGCGTTTTAGGATATGCGTTCCTCTTCACATTGCACTTCACAACCTCTCTCAAGCATCAATGCTGCTAAGATGTTACAACCTGCCCCTGGCCTGGATGGATTATATATCCATACTTGAGTGGCCCGAGTATAGTATTATAGCAGTCAACCTGTTGAAGTGGTATATAACACGGTATGGTATGATAATCACCCGGCTGATCTGTCTGCCGGTTAATATGAGATAATAATCATGCCATCCGCTGACTTTAAAAACAGTACGTAAGAAGGATTGCACCGCACTTGGCAGCTTTTCCAAAGAAAAAAAATTCATACACACAAAGACCATCACACTCATGGTCACATCATACAACACACATACAGTGAAAACTTCCTTCCCAGAAAATTTGATGTGAAATTTGCATCAAGGTATCGTCACAACACAGCCAATGCTCAGTGGAACAATGTATAACCGCACCAGACTAGGTAACTTGCTTGCTGCTTGTTATACCAAAACATCTGTGCATCTATTTTCGGATCTTCAGGCCTGAATTACGTACGTGCCTAGGGCATTCTGCACTTGCTAGTATTTACATGACAAAATATTACTCACTTACCAAGGGTACCACATTTTCCCTCTGATCTGCAAATATCCACCCTGAAAGAAAGGAAAGAGCATGTCAGGTGATATTTTATGAATTTGGTTCAAATTAATTCGCTGAACGTGAATATTGTTTTCGCTTGTGTCACTGTGAAAAAATGGCAATCCTGGTCTTGAATAGTACTTGTATGTACAGGAAGGTAGGAGCGCACTGTTTGTAGATTGACATTGAATCATGGGCTTGCACACACATTTAGCAAGATGGGAGCCTAGAGGAGAGTGCAATCGTTATTCTTTAGAGGTTATGCTCCTATGCTTATTTCACAGAGGATTCTGTCTTCTTGGGTAAGATTTCTGCATCAGGTCGATTCTGATATGGACGTGTCCAGCTCATACAGTATGCTTGTAATGACTCAATATCTGTAGCACTCAAGGTGCCAATTATTACCGCAAATTGTAATCAGTGCATTGATTTAAGGGAGACAACTGCCAATTATTCCTAATAATAGCTGGCCTGCTTAGCACACAACATTCCCACTTTCCAGGCCTGTGTGGAATTTCTTGGGTACACAAGAAATCCACACGTAAACTGTGAAGTGTAGACAAAAGGCCTGTGCATCAGTTTACACGCACCCAACTTGATAATGGCATCCAAAAGTTACAGGCTCTGCCAGCAATATGCATTTATTTATTATCTAACGTAAATTCTTGTTCAGGCCCACACTTACGCAAATCAATCAGAATTCCTAATAACTTTCAAAGTTCAGGTATGAAAATTCACATGTCTGTGAACTAGACTTACTGTATACCGCAATGCAGATTAATATAACAAGCGGCTTCGTTTAATTTACTTGTATTTACATTTTACAATGTTGGATAGATTGCAGGTAGCCGGTACAGTCTTGCCAAAAGGTGCCCCTGTCTGCTGATTCCCATTTTGCATGTTCATTTTAGTTCCCACATAAAATTCTGAGAGGCATTCGCAATTGGAATGCATCACAATGCCTTGTGTATACCCAGCCACACGTCGAGAGTTGGGTGACCGCTGTAGCTATTTGTACTCTGCTCCTTCCCGAAGATTAATTTTCGGTATCTTGTTGATTTTGGCAATCGGTGGTACAATGTAACTCTTGACTTAGTGAATAACCAGAAGGAAGAGCGGAGGTCAACAGCAGAATAGTTCGGTTAATAGTATTTGCTTATCCGCAACAGCAGTGAAAGGCCACCAATGTCAACGGCTTCAATTTGATTTCTCTATCTAGATCATTCATTGATTATTGACTATTGATTGAGAAGTATATTTTGACACTTTTAGGAGAATTTCAGCAATGCCAAATTATTTCACATCCAAAAGAGTGCACTGAAACCTAGCTTTACAAATAAATTCTTCAAAAACAAAACAACAAATCAACAGGGAGTTTACAAAATCAACAAGTACATGTATGTTATCATGGAGTAAACCCCCTGATGTAATTTTGATAAATTTTCTGACAAAAACTCAGATTCATCTTCATTCATTTTCCTTGGGCCAGTGATTCATCTTCCTTTTTAAAGCATGATAGTTTTTCCTTGGGCCAGTGATTCTTAGAATAGTATTTCTGTCTTGTCAAAGAGTGAGGGATCAGATCGCAAGCATCCCATATATAACAATTGTTTTATTGTTCTTAGATATAATAATACCCCAATTTACTAGGATAATAGACCTTTGCATTTATACAATCAAGATTATTAAGTCTGATGCTTATCCAATCCAATTATGCTGCCATTATTATGGGGCCAAACCGAATGGCGTGTATTCAAAACAATACATCAGTTTTACAGATTGTAAATCAAAATCCGGGCCTTGTGCGCTGTTAATTAATTAAATTATCATCCGCATCAGGAAAAGCTAGTATTCCCTGGTAAGCGCACACAGAAAGTCTACCTATTGATGAATGACCATGATATCCAGTAATTGAGAGGAAACAAGCAGTTGACAGCTTATAAATGTACCACAATTTTCAGAAAAAAGTGCTCAGCTGAATTTGGCCCGAACACCAGGCAGTGTTGCTTGTCTTGCAAGAATAGTTGGAGCACCTTAGCCGCCCAATTTTCTGCATTTTTTATCTTGGACAATCCTTATTTTATCCTGCCATGATCATTATTGCAAGGAGTTTGAAAGGCTCAAATGCCGAACAAAGTCGCTAAGATGTTTCAGCCTAGTAAACAACAAGCATAACCCATTGCAAGCACCTGTAAAATTCACTTAGTGATGACAGTGCACCAAACAAGTATTCATCAGCATTCAGCACTAATTTTCGCAACTTGCGGTAATTAGATTTAAAAATTTCACTCCACTTTTTTTCAATGGAGGGAAGCCCAGGACGCTAAAACAAAACTCTTTTCTAGACAGAATTTCTGCATAAAGGGTAGTCTAGAATAGGGTAGTCATTACCTGGTGAGCAGGACAGCGGCATCGTGGTGATATACATGACTGTCATCCTGGTCATTCTCCTCATACTGCCATGCACAGAAGTTGTTCAGTGAATCCTGGGCATCAGATGTAATATTTGGTCCATCCTATAACACAACGATAAAATAATAATACAGTAGTAGAAAATACAAAACAATAAGAATATAATTCACGTAATACAATTCAGTAAATACAATTTAACAATCATGCAAAAGACTCACAAGTACAACAATAATTTGAATTAAAAAAATTGACAATTTTAGAATTAGATAATTTATGTATGCAGTACATTTTTAACTGAAAGATTGTGGTAGATAAAGATTGGCTTACATGCTAAAGACAAAATGTAAATGCAAACAAAAGTTTCATGCAAAGTATGAAGATGCAGCAATGATACTGAATCGCCAAGGCACGTGCTTAACATTGATGACAGTGAAGGATATTTGTTTCCACAAAAGAGGTGCCCTAGGCATCAACAGTCGTATTTTATGCAAACTTTTTGGATACTATCAAAGAGGCTTTTGATATGACATGATCCTTAATATAGATCGAAGAATATAAATAAAGGAGAGTTACATGTGTAAAATTTGTTATTGCATTCAAGTACTTTTCATTCATAAATTTTCATGAATCTAAATCCAAAGAACAAACTTGTTGAGGTTGATCGTTAGGATTCCCTACAAAAACGCCACTGCTTTTTCAAAAGAGCATGAGAGGTTGGCTTTGTTTAATCGAGGTCAGCAAGATAAGAGCAATGGTCGGAGGTATGTGATCTTGTCTGAGTGGTCATTTCTTGGCTCACTATCTAGAATTAGCTTTCATCCAGCTCAGAGAAGGGAAAACATCCCCAGTTCAGGACGAGGCGAATGCCTGTCTGCACTTTGAGATTACGTATACACGTATCAATGGAACGCAATTGATTTAACTTTATTATTACAATAATCTTTGAAATTTCTAGCCATAGGTGTCAATGTCGTTCTCAGCACATCGTTTAATTGTAGCTGTATACATCATACGGTAGATATTGACATTTAAAACCTCAATGCCTATGATGTACATGTATATGTGCGCAGTGCACCTCCCCAGATTATTTTTCCCTCTCCTAACAAGCATTGTTGTTATCTTGATCCAAGCTGTGCTAATTGCTTTAGATTGATATGATGCCTCGTTGTACAAAACCACAGTATTATCCACTTTTTTGGTGTTTGTTAGCAATTAATTAGTTACAACTTGATGCTTGTTGGCTTGTGTCATTACTATAATGTTTACACTTAATTTGTAGATATAGTAGTAAGCAAACGCAAGCACTTAGGGTCTAATGGAGGTGTACATCGCCTAGATCAGATTTCAGCGCAGTTTTAGATGATGTATAATTGCTAGAAATAATGAAAAATAATCGTTTGCTTTTGTTTCCCCAGATATACTGACAGATAAGCATCTCAATCCATAAAGCCAAAGAAAAGTTTTAATAAATTTGATCTACATTTTTCTCCAATTATGATGAGCATTACGATTTCTATGTCGCTGAGAGTGCAAATATATAAAATGTAAGCTAAGAGGTATATGGTGGTGGGTGCAATGAAGCACTATGCATCAAAGGGG
>ERZ1740056.210-NODE-210-length-10016-cov-9.217850_pt1 | contig 10016 bp, 7 predicted proteins | sample MGYA00581746_ERZ1740056 | MGnify/ENA primary metagenome ERZ1740056 (study PRJEB43018, sample SAMN04849745) | marine metagenome | isolation source: floating plastic debris | place: Pacific Ocean | collected 2008-09-01 | study: EMG produced TPA metagenomics assembly...
CAATTATGTAGTCTACTTAATTTCATAATAGACAGGAGGAGACATAAGTCTACAACTGTGTAGTCCGAATGCTGTCTGTTTCCATATCCGTTTGCCAATATCTTTTTAGCTGCAACATAAATGCAATCCCTAAAGGTAGTAGGCCTACACTGAATTCGATTTAGCCACTTGGATCAGAATGGATAAATTTGTCATTTAATTATTGGATTTTTCGTATGCTGGACCTGAAATTTTCCCATCCAAATAAGACAGCACTCAAAATTTCTAGATAACATCTTCCTTTTGAAAACCCATTGCAAGGTTTGTAATGTTTTAAAAATAAGCAGAATTCAAATTCATCTTTTGCAAACTAGCAAAATTTAAATTCTAATGATACTTTGTCTTCAAGCAGGTATTGTGTGACTTGATACCACAGTTAGCTATTGCTCAGTTTTATTGTTGGGGTTATGTACATGTATATGTACTGATATATGTGCAGGCTGACCGTGCAGTGTTTTATGTAATATTCCAGGTGATGAGTTTGAGAAGTTAGAAGATGAAGATGAACAAGGCTGGTGTAAGGGACGGCTGAACGGACATGTCGGTCTGTACCCTGCTAACTACTGTGCTGAGATATAGTGTACATAGTGCTCTCCCCATTATCCCTAGCCAAGCAGAACATGTCATTACTCAGGATAATCCTAACTCGATGGTTGGTTGAAAATTCTGCCAACGCAGTGTGTATGTGAAAGCGCATGCAAAGAAAACTCTTCGTCTCTAGGCTTCATAACATTACTGTGTCTTCATGGTCCGTATTCCAGCAAAATTTGTTGCACAATCAGATGTTCAAAATCATTGATTGGCGTGTTTGAAAGCCTTGATGAGACAGTTATTAGACCCGATGCATATTGGCACCTTAGAAGAAATCAAAATGCTGTTCATGACATCTGTTTAGTTGAAGTTTGGTGTAAACGCATTATCTACATGCCCATTGGGTAACAGTGAACTATTTTTCTAATATTTAAAGATAATTTTCCAGTTATTTGCAGACTGCAGCTAATATTGATTTGATTATGATTATATATCACAACTTAGTTATTACCTCACCCCCTATGTAAAATTTTGGGTTACTTTTGTGATGATACTGCTCTAGTTTTTCGGTGAGCGTCCTTACTTGGTATTTTGTTGTCATTGGTGTTGCTAACCCCACTGCCAAATACCATTTTATATTCGCTAAGCAACAGCAAGAGATCATAATACTGAGAGGTTTAGGTTGAGCATTGAACATCAGGTCTCATGATGTTGGAGTCATGAAGTATTTCTAACTCTAAGAAGAATTACACATTTAGTTACTTATTATAATCTACATTTTGTTTTGTATCCATAACCATTTTTTGCGTACTGTAATATTTTCCTAATGATGTTGCTAACCCAACTAAAACTCGACCCGTAGAATGTTTCCAGAAGTAATAGTAAGAGAGAATAATACTTTTCTGTTCGCTTTACACCTAAAGTATGATTATCATTATTATGTTATCAGTTCTATAGACATAATCATTATTTAATTCAGTTTTGGATGTAGTAGTTATGGCCATCTGGTTGATTGTTTGAAGCGTAATCGGGCAATCACGTAGTCTAAGTGCTTAGACTTGGTCCACCTTTGCGATTAAAGTGAGTACAAAATCTATACCAATCTCTTTCACTGCTCTGATCACTACTTTTGGGTGAATCACTCAGTTAATAAGTAGAACACCTAGCATATTATGTTTGTACTACTGCATAGTGTATACTACATACTCTGTTCAAGGAGTTAGTCATTCTAACTCCTTGCTCTGTTCAAGGGCCCTTGCTCTGTAAATGCTTGGAAGCCATTGTCGGCGTTTAATAATAAGCTTTTTTTTTCAGTTGTGTCATTGTTGGGCCATGATGCTGAAGTTATTGTATTAACAATACATTTGATATATTAAATTATGACTAATAAATTGGAAAATTATGAAATGTTGCTGATGGTTATTGGGTTTGCTACTTAACTTCTAATATGTACTTAATTACGAACATGCTTAACTAACCAATGGCAGACTAATTGATCACACAGGTAGGAGCCAATCACATGGTTCTTTCTGCTGGATGCTGTACGAAAATTTATGCCTTGATAATGACCATTTTTGGATGAAAGTAAAAATCCATTTTTGGATCTGAGCTTTTTTTTGTGTTTTCCATTCCTTATGGTACATGGCGATTTGCACGTAAAGTGCACATGAAGAGCGTGTATTTCTGCATCAAGAAGCAGTTCACAGGTATTGATGACCACATAAGTCATCGTGGCATTCATGAAAGATTATGCTACAGCGGTGACGTTAGGCTGTGCGCCCAAACCTTGAGAACAGTGTTAAATCAAAATATCTTGCGTTGAGTTTAATTTCAAGTCACAGGTATATACAGAAAGAATAAAAAATCTGTATGAGATGCATATACTATATGTTAGTTTGAGGGCTCTATTGGTCATGTGCAGGCGTTAGTGGCGCTGGCGCTATCAACCCCAAACGCATTCGTGTGTTGGGGGTTGATAGCACCACAAACACCCCGCACACGACCATTTGAGCCCTCAAACTAACTATCTGCATGTATGTGCTAAAGCTATAATGTGTGCTGGAGTTGTCTGTGCATTGACATCGGTCAAACAACTCCAAACAGCAGTGTGAGTTTACCAAGGATTTCTAAAAATCCTTGCTTTTACAAATGGTGGGAACCAATGAGATAAATATTTTAGGTAAGTATTTATCTCATTTGTTTTACACTATGAGATAACTGAGATAAATACCATAATATTATTGCTCCTGTTTTATTTACTGATCATTTGTTTTACAGCAGTATAAGCGGTTTTTCAGCCATTTACAGAGATGATAATAACGAGCTGATAATATAAATTTGGATTGACGGGGTGGCTACAGAATCAACTGCACTTCTTATTTATAGTCATGTTGTGGAATGTGCGCAAGATGTTGTACAACTATGTTAGTCCCAATTCGTTATTGTCCCCTCCTCCTGTGTTTGTGAAACGACGACAGAAAGATACATGTGAGGACAACTACAATCAGAGACTGGAACTCTGTAATCAGTGTAAACTTCCTGATGTAATGATTGTTAGACCCAATGGGTCAGGTGAACTTAGTATCGTTAGGCGCAAGGGGTCAGGCAAACATTCGGCACATTCTTTTAAGTGAAGAATGAATTATTAGTGATTTCAATCGCAACGACTATGAGGTAAGTACAATGAATCATGATAATCATAAGAGACGGATTTAACCATTCCCAGACAGGCAGCATGCGGGAGATTACCGCGACATTGGTTCAGCTATACCCCTCTCTCCTGTTTTACCATATCATTTTTGTAAGATTTGGAAGGGGATTTCAGGTATTAAGGCTTTGGATTGACAATAAATTTATCATACACCATAGTGTATCTGGTACTTTTCTTAGATTTCCAAAGATGTGAGAATGCTTGCATGCCTAAAAGAGAATTCCCATCCCAAATAAGTTTTATTTGCAGATACTTAGAGTAGTGGCAATAATATTAAATCTTCCAAGATTTTGAACCATAGACCATGAACATTGCTGTCACTCTAATTTTCAATACCTCAAGCAAAGCCCGAGTCTCAGCTGGGAGCCATCAAAAAAACATTATTTGCTGTGTATCAGAATTCGCTTTTGAAACTGTCACTACATTATCAAAGTAATGCATAGCATGTTTGTTTCTTGTAACAGTATCCTTTTCATATATGCTCAACACTGGATAACCTTGTAAATCAATGCCTTTTCACAATGCATGCATTATTACAGTTACTCTGTAATCATTTTAGCTCCATTGAAATTTTTTGTGCCATAACCGCTGGACAATGTTCTCTCGTGCTGCATTTGTTATGGACCTTACTTTAGCCTGTGATTAAAACTCAAGAAGAGACTGCACAACAGATTTGTCTTGTCGGCAGCCTTTATTGGTCTGTAATTATAGCCTTTGATTTTATTTTGCTAAAATACAGCAATTGCATTCATTATAGTCACTTAACATTATAATAATATCATACAATATTAGTGTTTATAACAAATGGTACAGTAATAAAAGGTGTTCTGTAGGTACAGACTTAAAATGTTAGATCATGATTCCAACTCTGATTGGCTGCTGTGTTTAGATATGCAAATTGCTTGACAACCATCATGCCCATATAATTCTGAGATCACTTATACTTCATTGTGTGAAAGGTTCCAGGTAGGTGAATTTTCTGATTTTTTCTTGCTACTTTTGAGGATTTAGCGCCTAAATCTTATCTTCCGTCAGAAACAGTAAGTGAAGATTGCGGCAGGTTGTTTTTTGTACATGGTTTTTCTTCTGCAATGAGCGGACTCGCTGCTGCGGCCCACAATCTTCTCCAGACAGTCCTTAGTTACACCATGTATTCATTGCTTGCAAGGGCCTAAAAGAGCTATTGTTGTCAATATATTTACACACAATTTATGTCAATAGCTTTATAATGTAGTGGGAAATATTTGAGACCATCCTCTAACCAATTATCATAAAAAGAACTAATCACAACAGTGATGAAATTATTATTACTGATTCAATTAACGAAGTTGGCTTTTAACAAATTGTTTTACTGCTGCTGCGAATCTGTAAAAGACAATTGTTTCGAGTAACTGAGTAACCTGATAGATATCATAGCTTTGATGCTTTAAAAACCTCTGTTATATCAAAATTCTCAACTCTCAATGGCAATCCAAACTTATACCTGAGCAAAACACATCATTAGTGTGCAGATGCCGCAGATGCATGAATGTAAACTTGATATTACTATATGTCTATATCAAATTTGAAATGTAAATGAAGTACGGACTGAGTAAAAAGGTGCATGTAGACACGATTTACCCGTTTGTCAATACTAAGAGCTAACCGAATCAACCTTCATAAACTTATTGTGTCGACTTGAGGCGACTAGTTTGCTGCTTTGTGGATATTATCCAGAGATATAATCAGGCAGGAACACTTGCGTAGAAGTGACTTGTATTATTAATACAGAAGTTTGTTTGAGTAGCGATAATTAAAAGCATTTTTTCAATTTATTGCTATCGAAGGTTTCCTAGATTGTGCTGAAATGCTTTGAAGCCATCTCATATTAGTCAGCAATTTGAAATTGTACTTAACGGCATATGAATAGTTCGGGAATAGTTCCCTGAAGGATTTTTGGACGGTTCTGGCCAACTTATCATCTCTGTAACCAGGTTTGGAATACAACCCAACAAAATGGTTTGCTGCTATGTGATGATAATTAAACATTAATGGTGTCTAATAAAGATGCTCACTCTATTTACAAATTGATCACTTGGGTAATAGCACATTCTGTAACCAGTTCCTAGTCTTCATTGGCCCCCTGAGACAAGTATCATGATATTGAATAATGGGTGACTAAATCAGAGATGTTTAAGATGTCTCGGACGTCTTGTCTGATGAGTTGCTGATGACAGGCAACTACTGTCACACAGAATATAAGATATTTTTAATAACACCTGTGCGATTTCAGTTACAGGGATATTATATGCCTGTACTCTGATATAAAAGGAATAGGGATCTTAAATTGTTTCAATTTTCACTCTGCCACCAAAATTCCAAGACAATGTGAGGTAGGGTTGTAGTATGGGATAATCTTTGTCTGCTGTTTTTACCACCATTATGCTGTGTTTTTCAATGGACTGGACACATCTATGTGGAGTTGCTTTGTTTGTTTTACAGATTTCTGTGTATAGCTGAAGACCTGCATACATCTGAAGAATGGCTGTAGCATATCAGTCCATCTCCCCGATGGCTAACACCGCCTGTCGAACTCCCTCACCCAGCTACTTGAAAGCTCCATCACCAAAGTTTGCCTCACTCAGAGATGGAGTCAACATAGATATAAGCCACGCTAGAAATGTCTACAACCCAGCCAGGTGAACAGTCATAAATATTCTTAATAACATTTTGTGTGATTGCTGTTGGATATTGGTTATATTATCAGATAAAATAAATTCTTATGTGAATTAGCTATATATAGGAGACTTGACGTTGGTAAATGCATTTCCCGTTGTTATCACCAATGTCAATATGCTGCCTTTTAGCAGACAGTTTCCTGAATGAAAGCTTGATAGGATTTCTGCAACATGACACTCCACAGTATCAATGGTGTCGTCTAGCTTTAATCAAACCGTTGGTATTGGATATTGACTGATTGACTGCATGACATGTTGGTAAAGTCTTGAAATTGCAGAAGTTAGAATAAATCGTTTAGGATTGATGTTTAACACTGAGCAATCATACTGGCGCAATCGACACTTTGCTAAAACATATGAATGAATTTTAATTTTTATTATTTCTATAATTAATTTTGCCCTCAAGTTCTGAGAGGCAATCATTAGCTGTTTTAGCCGCTGCATACTGCCACATTGTGATATTTCAATTCGCTCAATAGGAAAAGTCCATCTTTTTAGCAGATTCTATGATGATGGACCAATGTAAGGTTGGCAATAGGTTTATATGTAAAAGAATCAAAAAAGCAATTTTGATGTTATTAATATTCATTAAGTTTTAGTTTTAGCTATACACATACATACCAGTGTTTCTGTGTTGTAGGAATGTGGTATACGCTCGATTCTCAGATAATGACTGGTCTAACAGTAATAAGGCCCACTTCAGTCTGTCTGACAGAGAAAGAGCACAGGCTAATAACCTCAGAGCCGACGCCTGGAGAGCAGTGAAGGTTTGACTCCTTGCTTTGACACTGCTAAGTGCTTAAGTTTATAATATCAAACTGTGAGGTCTCTTTGTCAACAAAAAGTAACTTATTGTATTGTGGATTTGAGAATTACAAAATAAAAATTCCAGAATATGGTTGTTGTTGATGACGATTTATTGAACACAACAGAGAATGCCTCCCATATACATGCACAATCATGTATATGCCTGGTATACTGTATATAGCTGTCAAAGAGCTCTCTTAATATTGTTACATTGAAAAATTACATATTTAAATTACGAGCTTTGATAATCAGTAACACCTATTCACCAGATTGGTTTGATTAAACAGGAGACAGATGACAGAACTAGAAGAAGACAGGCTGAGAATACCAGAAAACTCGCCAACCGCAGAGATGACATCCACTTCTGGAAACAAGAACTCCTTAATGAGATCAGAGCCATGGAAAACGAGACAGAAAATCTCCAGGTGGGACATAGTTCTCTCTGATGCTGAATCAACCCTTTCTAGGTCTACTTGAATTACATGCAGCTCGGCAAGATGAAAATACTCTGGCCTTGAAATTACAACCTGCTTCAACATTAGGATCTATTGCCATTCACATTTTCAGCTACTGGCAAATTGGCTATGATTGTATGAGCTTTGCATTGGAAAAAATATTTGTTTTACATAATATTGGTCTGAAATTAAGTGGTAAAACTTTACTCTGAAGTGTTATCAGGCATGATAATATTTTAGTTTCAGACTGACGTTTGTTTAAAGTTACAAAGCCCTTGCTAAGGTCAAATAGACTGTTTAAACAGGCTGCCTATGTGCAACAGCATCAAACATACCAGAACGTGTCAGCTAGGCAACGCCTTCTCTCCTAGCAAGAAATATGGTGGTTTTCAATAGTAATAGTGTCTTCATGCATCAATTAATTATTTTTATACAATAAATTCACCTTTCTCATCGTGGTCAATGAGATCGCACTGAATGTAGTAGAGCGTGAGCACATTTGAGAACGATGAGAAGCGCTGTCCTGTACCGGCACTTACCTGTGCAACCTTGATAGTTCATGATGTGTGATATCTGTGAGCAGTCAGTTGAGCGTTATCTGAATGTTTATCAATGCATGCCACTGATATGAATTTCATATCAGTGATGCATGCATATTGCGTATTCTCGGATTCAATAAAGTTGTCCCCTTTGAAAAATTGGGAAGAAAACTTCACATAAAAAATGAAAACTAGATAAGTTTCATTTGATATTCAAACGAATAGCGGGTAAAATACCATGTCATCCCTAGCGTCCATTTACAATCAGACTAAACTCTCATCTTCATGTAATTCATGAATGATTGACTTGAACAGCAATCGCCTGTATCAACTTTCGATTCAAATTCGCATTTGAAATGTTTATAGGAGCACAAACGTGTGTTGGAGAAGGCATACATGGCCACAGCGAACCCCCTGCACATTGCAGAGGAATGTCTGCTGCACAGAGAGAAGAGAACTGGCATTGATCTCGTCCATGATGATGTCGAGAAGGAGCTCGTCAAAGAAGTAGATATCATCAAGAAGTGTCAGGAGAAGATGAAGAAATGCATCCAGAAAGCTCACATTCAGCTCAAGTAAGACCAATCAACTCAACCCATTAGTTCATTGTCGAGATCACAAAATATACAGCGTGTTGAGCGACATGGTTATCGATTGTTACATTTATGTTTGGGAGTAAGAAGAGGCATTTTAGATTAAATTTCAAATTAGCTTGGCTGGCGCCTTAACTTGCAGAAATGCTATTGCGCACCTAAGCTTCATCAACGCCTCATAATTTTGTTTTCTAGTTATCCTTTTATGATGAAATACAAATCAAAATGAATGTGGATATGAACAATAACGAAGTCATTTTTCATTAGTCTTCATACATTTTGTCCATAATCACTCTCAAACCAGTTTTATGGTGCGCAACTTTTATCATCATGTTCATGTTGGACCTCGGATTGTTCTCCAGATTGAACAGAGCTGCTCTGCATGAGTGTGAAAAGGATGCTAAGGATAAACACCACGCTCAGAACATTGATGACAGAATGCATCAGCTACGAAACTCATCAATTGGCATTGGATACTATCCTGGAATTGAGAATGTTGACAACACGTAAGTGCTTTCTTTGCTTGACACCTCAACTGTATAGATTTATATGTTGGTTTATTGACCATCAGTGCAGTGAAACTTGGGTTTACAACCGTTTAATGCGGGTAATTACCAGAGAACGGATCAAGTCAAATAATAAGACAAGATTATATTATTCATTTGAGGGCCGATTGGAAAAGTTTGGGCTTCAAGGTCCGCCAGCAAGTGTTAGAAAATTTTTTAGGACTTGAGCCTCGATGTCATCTTAACATTTAGATCCATCCCATGTTGCGCTCAGGTAATTACATGAGATTGTAAATGGTAGTGATTTGATTTACATTTTATGTTGAAAAAGTTCAAACAAAAAATTCATTAGTCAAATCCCATTAATTTTGATTTTTGAACTCGCTGTCTTGTACAGAGCTATTAATGTTTGGCCTGTTAAGTTATATCTACAGTGTGCTTGAGAGTGCAGTGAAAAGTCGGCCCTAATGCATCAGGTCAATTATGTTTTCTAAGCAAAAAATGCTTTCAGATTAGGCCGATTTTATTTAATTTCTTGTAAGGCCGATGTTTGGTTAAAACACCACTCATTATGTAATCTGGATTTTCTGTTCAAATCGCTGACTATTGATTGAAAGCTGTCGAGGCCCTTTCATGTACCACTCTCCATTCTCTGTTCACATCAAATGAACTGTATGGATTGTTTTTGTCTACCTATTAAAATAATACCAGAAATTTAAATCCATTGTTTCAGTCCTATTTTCCTATTCATCGCATGGAAGACTTGCTGAGCTCTATAATGCGTTCCTGATTATTTTGGGTGCACTTATTTTTAAATCCAATTGGACCTACTGTAATACCGCTGCAGTAAGTCCATTGTGTGAATCAGTCGTCACTAGCCCACCCAATAACCTATAGAAATTCAATCCTTTGAATTGACGTTGATTGGAAATTCTGCTAATTACCGTCTGTAACAGCGGATTAACGTTATTTAATATCTGCATGGCAGCTCGTGGCCATTAAAGCGGAACTCAACCCCATAACAGCTAAATTAGGCTGATGTGCTTATTTGGCATCTTTTTCAGTACTTAACAATATCCCAAAGTGCAGAAGTTCAAAAAGCACCTGTCTACTGACAAC
>ERZ1740056.211-NODE-211-length-10005-cov-6.760201_pt1 | contig 10005 bp, 14 predicted proteins | sample MGYA00581746_ERZ1740056 | MGnify/ENA primary metagenome ERZ1740056 (study PRJEB43018, sample SAMN04849745) | marine metagenome | isolation source: floating plastic debris | place: Pacific Ocean | collected 2008-09-01 | study: EMG produced TPA metagenomics assembly...
GGGAGATCAACTGCAGGCTAATGTGACCTGAGGGAAAACGATATAGAATGATATCAATGTCCCCAATAGGTTAGTTTCACTTAGGCCATTCCAGATTAATTCCTAGGTCTAGATGACCAAAAGTTTTGTAACTGAATAGAAAGTCACCAGAAAACTCCAGCGGATCGGGTAATAGCTTCCTGATGAAGTCATTGAGAAGGTACACCTAAATTTTGGCCAAGCAATCCGGGGGTAGCGCTACGGTAAATTGATAAGACAGTAATCACTCCAATCATGTTTACTACAGTAATTACCTGAGCCAATAATACGCCAGTAATACGCATATGTACATGTACTTACTGTTGACAGCCACCCACTCATTGAGATCTTCACCGTCAGGCAGCGACACAGCCAGTCTGAGATTACCGCTGCCGAGCGTGGCAGCGGCATGCTTCATCAGATCATATTGATGAGAGCCTTCGGGTATATTCTTCTTGGGTTTGAAGGTCTTAGTACTTCGATTACTACTACTACAACACATGAATGTCAAAACCATCCTAAAACAACTGAACCTAGCTACTACTCAAATACTGATCATGTGAATAAATGATAGCCATTCACTACTATGGCCTCTGAGGGATAGGCAGTGTATGAGTATAATGTTGAATGTTGGTCAATCGAAACATTGTGGGAGCATTGTCATATCAGCTGTTGCCGTGTTGACAGTTAACAACATAAGACAGCATCACCCATGGGATAGTGATTGGTGAACATTTAGTCCTCTCCATAATACGTGTTGGAACGGTTGGAACTTCTAGTGCTGGGCCACAGTGTAAAACATTGATAATAATGATATTTTGGATATTCAGATTGCAAGTACCTGCCAAAAGTACATGTATGCTTCATATTGTGGGTATTATTGTTACTAAATATTTGTGAACTACCCACCCATATTGGCAGATAAGTGTATGTACCTTCAATTCAATTCTAAATATAAGGGCATGAATAGTTACTTTGAAAGTCTCTGTTGAGCATATTATATCGGTTGTGAAAACGGGTAATACCGCACACAGTTTAAGATGACAATAGGATACCGACCATAGGATTTCTAATAAGGAACCAGGAAAGCAGGTACATGCACCTACATAGAGAGACCCATTGAGTATTGTCCCAGCACTAGTTGGAACATTGTGATGCATTTTCTGCTCGTATAACTATTCGTCTAACCCATGAATTATCAGTCATTCCCATGACTTGCATGAACCAATTGTTGAAAATATTGAATCAATCGAAAGCAAAAAGATTAATGTTGACTTTGTAGGCCTTGGTCTAACTCATACTATTAGACTGGTAGAAAACGTAACCCCATACTTACAACAAAAAGCTCATACTGAGTCAAATTTCCAGCTCTATGTAGGTATAGTGTAGTACTCCCGAACTCAATATAACAACTTCCGTTCAAAGCACGCAGACTAAAATGAAATCAGTTGATAAGAGTAAAAATAAAACAAAGAAAGTAAAAAAAAGTAATTCATTACCACGTGATGAACATGTACACAATATGTAAATATGTTGTTGTATGTACCTACAACAAGAGATATCAGTTACCAGAAAGTTTGGAGATTTCGCCTGTTCCAGGTAAATTAGCCACTTTGATTTTAGCTATTTCTGATTTTTGTAGTTACAACAAATGCTATATGAAAATGTTAGATTTTGCTACTTTCATAAACAATCTATATGATCTAGCGAAAATGGCGAATTTTTTTGCTGGTGACTACTTTCCATGTATATGGTATCTATCAAAAAGCCACATGGCTTTATTATTGGTCTTTTAACAAAATGACCTGCTCGTATAAGTAAACTCCGTTGCCAGTAGATCGATGCAATGGCGTTGGGGAGGTGTCAATATATTTAGTGTTGGAATGAGCCATTGGTGCAGTTAAACCAGCATGTTGATAAAGAAAAGGCTACCGCTAGTATATATGAAACAAGTGCCAGTACATGAAATTCCAGGTGGCCAGCCATGCCAGATTTATACATGGGAAGCAAACACAAATTTTGGCATAGATTTTTACAGAATCCAATTCAACTTGAGCATGTACAGTTCCTGATGTGATAAGAATTTAGTAACGTTACATGTTGAGCATAGCTTTAGCATTCATAGCACCCCATTCTGACAGCATCACGCCATTGTTTTGAATTTATAGCAGTGAACAACCTTTAGTACCCGATCACAGCTTTGGGCTGTTAATATGTCATACTCAACTATCACCCAGTGACACAGCCTACTAATCTCACGCCAATATATTGGCCTCCAGATCAAGAAAAGCCACTAATAGCCAAACGCGAACTGAGCACCACTCATGTGATGAATAAGAACATGTTAAACAGTCTGTGCAGAGTCAAGCCAAGTTCTGTCGCCTAATTAAGGCCAATTCAATAAAAGTTTAACCAAGTTCTATGGTATCCAATGTTATGAGTTCCTCGCTAACAATTTATCTGAGGTTTACATAGGCCTATCATTTTTTGAGCAAAGGTAAAATATACATGTAGGTTATGTACAGTGTTTAACAAACTACCAGGTAGAATCAGTCATTAACTATACATCGCAAAGACTACCGTAAGTAGGCTTGCACACCATACCAATATCTGGCAACTAAAAAACACCTACTGGTAAATAGAATTGGCGAGTATTTATCTATCTGTTTTTTTTTTTCAAAACTGGAAAGGCTTGTTGCTGTTTTGGATCTGATAAATCCTCTGGGTAACTACATAGTTCTCAACTCACCACTAAGCCTGTGCCTATAGCCTATAAATTGAATAAGCGCCGGTGCGTAGGCACTGCGACTACTGGAGTGCTTTGAGTCAACTCGTCTGTGTTCTCAGAGCAAACGATGACACTGACGAGCACTGTGACATCCCACCTTCAGCATGCCTGCGATAGAGAAATTATGAAGTCCAACAATACATTATAAGTAGTTAAAAACCCTACCAGCCCATGGGTATAGACCTAACCAAAAAGGTGTTTGTGATTGTAAGATTTATTTTAGGAATAAATAATATAACACTACTCTAGTCTAGGTATGCAGATAGAAGAATAGATTGGATTGCAGAACACATACATACAATACATTCAATAATAATAATTAAATGATTAAGTGGCTAGGGAAGGATATATTATGATATATATTATATATATAGGGAAATAAGTGACATAAGTTGCTGGTGATATCATCAATCATTCAGGTACAGTAATTGGACTGCTCCTTAGTCGATCCTGTAGACAGCATAACCTTAACCAAACCTCCTGACTCACTTTTTTGCCACAGATTCTTTTTACTAGTCTAACTAATACTCATACTGAGTTCTTACCATGAATGAAGTGCACCCACAATGGCATACAGAGGATAATATTGTCTTGACCAGCTTGCTGAGAAAGATAAACTCTTGGATTGAGGACAAGAAAAGGATGACTAAACAATGTGGCAAAACTTGAGTGTTGAGACCAGGGTTGAGACAAACAGCCAACTTGCCAAAACAGATTCCAGTTTTTTGTTTTTGTGGTGGATCCTCAATTGACAACTATATCAGCACTAGTTCAGATAGCAAAACAAGAGATAGTGTCTATGATGTAAAACTGACCAAAATATGATATTTTAGAAAGTAATATACGAAATTTTATTTGGTGTTTCTACCAAAGATCTTAATAAACTGAGAATATATGCTGGGGAGTCAAACTACTCCCCAAACAATTTGTAGGATCCCATTTTACCGCGAAAGTTTAATTGCCTGCTATCACTGGCTTCCAACAGTGCTAAAAAATCCTTTGTAATATGTGGCTTCCAATACTTAATTTTTCAAGGCTCCCATCACCCCAGCTCAGAGTAAAACATACAGCCCAATGGAGTAAAGCCAGGGTTGCCAACCTTCACTTATACAGAGTGAGTCTCACTCAACTACCCCTTCAAAAAATAGGCAATGAGTGAGACTTTTGCCCCAATTCAACAGCAGACAGAGAGAGAATCAAGTACACAATTTTGAAATGCTTATGGTCAGCATTGTGGATTATGTTGTTTTGTGGTTTGTACATGATGCCCTTCTTTTTTGTTCTTAGTCTGACACACAGCTGTGCAGCAGTTGCGTGGCACATGCAACAATGCAATGATACAATGTGACAGTCTCAGGGCCGCCTCGCCCTCTGCAACATCCAAGGTGTCTTGTGGCTGTCTCAGAGCTGCTGTGTTTCATCCCATAGCCTGCTGCGTGGCGTCTCAAGGCGATTCCCAGATGTCTCCCGCAAAACAGGAATAGACACGATTGTTGGTAGTGTTTGGTATTTATAGTTGCCTACTTTTTTTGGGAATACATTGCATATTGTGGAGCACTTAACTTAAGCATTGATTTGATATTTATTGGGCTTTGGTTTCACCAAATGTAATATTACTACAATTGAAATCAAGCGGGGATAATTGATAAAACATTATTCAAATTTCAAGCCAGAAGTATGTTAAAGGGGAGTCACCTTTGAATCAAGGTTGAATCAACCATGAAAAATATGTTGTTGCTTCAGGATAACTTATCACTGAAACACCACTAAATTTCGTACTTGCGTTCCCTAGAGTAGCCCTTAACTCAATTTTTATTCAAGGCTTTTTATACAGTGTACTGAGGGTGCGCTTGTTGAAAAAGAGTTGTAACCTCAACATAGATTTGACTGATAAAGTTCAACCTTATTTCAACATTGTGTGCTAATCTTTGAAGTTGATAGAAATATTTACAGCATTTAAAAAGGGGCTGATAGTTCAATGTTGATTCTACAGTATGTGTTTAACTGATTTTCACCAACCTTTGAAAATTGGTTGTTTTAATGGCCAGCAATCTGTTGAAGAACAGTTGTCACATCGACACAGATTCAACGGCCATTTTTCAACTATCTCTCAATTTCTGCAGGCAGTTGCTGAGAATAAGTTGAAAAACTCATCTTCGTTAAAAAGTAGTAGTTGAATCAACAGCGTATTTTCAACATAATTTCTATTGACGTTGAAATATACTTGAAATTATCGCCCGTATCAAATGATTTGATACGTAATAGTTGCCTCAACAACGTACGTTTCAACACAATTTTCATTGACGTTTAAAATTAGTTGGCAATATCAACCTTTGAAAATGAGTTGATATGAAGCATTGGTTTCAACATCAACTACGCTTAGAAAAGCTCAGAAGACCAGCTGCTAATGGTGTATGTGAAGACTTCTTTCTGCCAAGATTGGTAAATTCAACTCAGATTGGTAAACTTAAAGTACGTGTATTCCATCATTTATTTAGTGAAAATATAGGTGCTGATTCAACAAAAAATCAAAACTGAAGAAACAATGGTAGATTCTCCTCTGTTTTTCAACGTAGAATCAAAGTTGATTCAGGGCTTGTTGGACCCTCAAATGTATGAACTTCCACAGTTGCATAAAACTGCCCTCAAATGTATAGAAATCAACCACATTTTGTGTAAATCACCCTCAAATGTATAAAAATTGACCACATTTGTATAAACAGGGTAACAAGAGAAAAATTGACGGCATTTGATTAAACCTCAAATGTATAGACATCAATCGCAATGTATAAATAGCAGTTGCAGTTGTTTAGGTTTTATTGCTTTGATCAATATTACGATTTTTTGTGTTGAAATGAAAAGTATTGATAAAGAAATGAAGGCCATTATCAGATTAATTGAGAGATAAAGCTTATCTCTCATTACCACAACAAATGGACAGTGGTCAGATAAATTTAATCCAAACAAGTAAAGCAGATGATTGTTTACACGAGTTTTCCTGATGTCACATGGTCTTATGTACTATTTTGATGAGGTATAGTAATTTGGAAGTAAAAAACAGAAAAAAATACGGTAGGATTGAAATCGAAAATCTTATTTTATGGTGCGTTTTTCTCTGAATCATCCATGCTTGTACTAAGAATTGAACCACAAAGTTATTGATCTGCATTGTAAGAATATATGTCTGGTGTTTTGTATTTGTGCTTGGTTTGAAGGAAAAAATAAGATTTTCACTGGTTGATTCTCTAGTAGGCCTAAAGCAAAACCTGATCAAATATGTGTACCCATTACCATTATTATTGGGCTCTCTCCTATGTTGGGAAAAGGTTTGCTTTTGGTATCTGTACAGTCGGTATTGGCAATGCAATGATAGGCTAGCAATGATTCCCTCTATTATTATCCTTATCCTAAAAGTTGCAAAGATCAGATAGCCAAGTGATTCTTTGAAACGATAAAAAATTTTCTTGCATTTATTATATAAACTGCAGTTCTGGAGTGGGGTTCTGCCATTGCATATCATACAATTTTTTTGCCAGGCAGGTTTCGCTCTGGCAAACACTGCCAATATAGTGTGCAGGGCTCGCCCTAGCTCCACCTTTCCAAATCTGTCCCTCCATTCGAGGGCTTCGATTATCTTGTAACCTAGTCATTGGTTTATGTAATGTTTTTTTAAAACTCTCCATTCCGTGGCTCAGTGGTTAGGTAAAATAGGGAGTAAATGGTCTTCCCCTCCTTTCCATAAAAAATCTGGGGACAGTCCTGGTATAATGTATACCCTGAAATTCAAATAGTAATGACCAAGTCTTTGCAGCCCTCAGTAAGCAAAGCTATGAACTGCCTATCAATTATTTTCTGAAACTGCATCAACTGCACACATAGCCGATAATTCATTACGTTCCATCTTCCTCCAAGCTTTTTATTGTCCAAGCTCGCACATGGCTTAAAATGCCTTCTTCATCCCTTGTATTGTGTTTTTTTTTCTTTTTTTGAAGACCGCTGGCGGTTGATATGGAGAAGTTTGGATATGAAGAGAGTCATTATCATGGAGTTGAAGGCTATGAGGACACAAACACGAATCATTTAGGCTCGGTATCACCATACCCAAAAGTTGTAACAGACTTTTCATATCCACCACTTAATGGACAAAGTGACACTCGTGATGCGAAATGGTCTTATCAGGAGTTTGAAAAAGCTTATCACAATCTAGTTGAAAAGGCTCTGCTCAGGCAACAAGGTGAATTGTAGCTTTCCACCACAAGAATATTTCCCAGCAAACTCATGCTCCCATTGAAGATCAACATTTTGAACAATGCTCAAGCTTTAATCTTGTTCCAATATTCAAATTAATGGTATGGAAATGAGAAAATTTAATGCGTGGTTGTAGATTTGGTAAACCTATGTTTATGGATGTTTCAGACCTTCCTTATTCTGAGATTGTGATCCTTTCCCATCGATATTCTATGTTTCATAGACTGGTGATAAAATTATCCATCACCGCCATGTAATGCATGCGTGTTAGGCGGGTGGGGCGGTGCTGTTTAGCTGGGTAACATGCCTGATTTCATTGACCTAAACCTAAATATTGGTATACACATGGAATGTTATGATCCTCTTTCAGAAGTTGAAGCTATGTGGAAAAATGAGGCAGTGACTATTCCTAATATTGCTGAGCACGGAAAAGATAGTGGTTCTAATTCTAATGTTCCAGAAATGGGAACTGCCAGTGGTATGTTGCACTGTACGCCTTAAAACATCCATAGGTTCATATATCCCTGATCATAGGTTCGCGTACTATATATACAAATAGTGCTTGAGCATGATTTGTGCACTCGAAAGTCCTCAAGGCTTTAGTCTAAGTGCTCATACTCCAAACTATGAAAAATTTAGTGGCGTTCACTATCAACAACTAGCTTCCCCCGATTTGGAGTCAATTTGGATCAATCTTATCCCAAAGGAGTTATCACCCCTTTATCCGAGGAGAGATAACACTAATTTAACTCATGAACTGTATACGCAGTATTTGGTTTTTGTGCTTGTCTATGCACTTATTATTAATCAGGGGATCCCAGTTATTGACAATATCAGCAAAGGGGCCAGCAAAATCGAACATTAATTAACTTGATTAAAATGTTTTTATACAGTGTATCTTCTGTTGTGACATCTTAGCTGGCACAAATTGTAGAATGATTATGTTTATACTTCAGCTAAGATATTTGATGTAAACCCGAATGATCTTTGGCATGAGGCACCTATGATTAACAGCGGGAAGTTTCATGGAGGAGAGGATGCACAGGCTCAACCATCATCCTACATTGACAACCCAATTCTACCTTCTATGAGGTCACCAACAGACCCTATATACGACAACACCATAGTCATCTATATTGATGAGGATGTTACTGATAGCAATACGCAACCACCTCACAGCATCAAACAGCAGTGCGCCTCATCGGAATATTCGTTCAGACCTATCATCGGAAACCAAAAGAGTGGACAGAAGCAGGGTAAGAGATTGCGGTGGCAGGCAGATCAAGTTCCATGCTATCGACCAATGGAGAGACCGAATGACATGTCTGCTGACTCCTACGAGAACATTTGTGGCTGTTCTCCACCAATTGAGCATCAAGACCGTGAGATGCGTCGACATCAGACTAAACACTACAGTAAAAGCTCTGAAGACTTTGGCAGAGATGAGAGGGCTGCTCTAAGAACCGCCAAAATACAGAAAGAGAAGATGCTGTCGCAGATGGAAGCTGAGAGGTCACTGCAAGCTGACAGTCTGTATTTAAGGATGAGGGATGTGTACACGAAGAAAGGTGAATAATGTAAATTGTATTCAATTTAGTACGTGTCTGTAGTTGTGTTTTACCAAAAATACATCATATACTGAATAATTGCATCTGATATTGGAGTTTAAAATTAATAAATACACTAAGTTTGGAATTTTGTTAAAATGTTGCAGTACTAAACCGTATCAAAGTTATATACATGTATAATGTCCATTTGCATGAGCGGCAGCCTGGAAAAACTTACAACCAAAAGTGTGTAAGCAGTTTTTCGATTTGTTGGCACCAGTTCCGAAAATAATTAATTATCTCTACAGATGATGTTGATGATTCTCCCGCAATGATGTCATCACAAATTGAGAGGAGAAAACTCTAAAATACAGTCTGTGATTGAAACCAGCTGAGGAGAAAACCAGAAAGGTGAGCAGTTATTTTATGAGCTTGATTTGAAATTGTGAGTATCACAAAGACGTCAATGCAACATTACATATACAGTGTAATTAGTTAATCTTGGACATAAGATTATCCTTGTCAATTTCATTACCGTTTACCAAAGGAATTGAAGCCAATTAAAAACTTACACCGCCGGTAGATTTATGTCGATTTTATGGCTTTCCTCACAGATTAGGAGAAATGGCTGATACAAACAACAACCTGTATGCTTACTCACAGCGGCGCTGTGCAGCGGATAAAGATACTAGAGGCAATCCAGTAAATCAAGTCTACCCTCAAGCTTGTGGTAAGTCAGGATCAGAAAAATTACATGTTTCTTCATTTTTTGCCTCTGAAAACCAAATCAATTACATTATTGTTTTGTAAAGGATGCTGCGCGTTATACATGTAGAATACTAGGTATATTTCACTGCAGGCTAAGCTGGTATCATTGAACTAAGTCATTTAGGTCAAGGCATCTGCTGCGATGTACTTTTGAATCACTGTAGTCTGCACATGCATGCTTGTTCTTACTGCTTTAGGAAATACAGCGGAGGAAGCTCCAAAGTATAGAGACATTGTATTTGAATGTGGTATGAGGGATTACATGTGGAGAGAGAAAGTCAAGGCTGCTTTAACCCCAGAGGACAAGGATAAAAGGAAATGTAAGTTACCAAATTTGTAGTGTGCTCACTTTTTGATATCCAAAGCCATTTAGTGGGTGTTCCTTTAGTTGTGGCTTTAAATCTCCTTGTTATAGCGCATGCAACTATCTCAATGACGGACACTATACATTACTATAGAGTTGTCTTCTCATGGTTTATGAAAGCACAGCTTCTGACTATATGACTCTGACTAGATTCATAATGTAATATCATTCATATTATTATTATTTATGGAATTGTAGAGGCCCTAATGCACCCAGTCTATTATTTGTGGCTTTTCTTCAGAATGGCAAACCTAGCTAAGCCTTAGGTTATG
>ERZ1740056.212-NODE-212-length-10003-cov-9.067149_pt1 | contig 10003 bp, 4 predicted proteins | sample MGYA00581746_ERZ1740056 | MGnify/ENA primary metagenome ERZ1740056 (study PRJEB43018, sample SAMN04849745) | marine metagenome | isolation source: floating plastic debris | place: Pacific Ocean | collected 2008-09-01 | study: EMG produced TPA metagenomics assembly...
GAGGTTCACTTGTTATTTACTTGTAGCTGAGTGATACCCTGTTATTTTGATACACAACTGAATATTAACTTCTAAATTTTCATGTCTAAGTTTTTGTTTGACACTTGACACGATAGGGACAAGGAGCCAGCTGTATTTACAGGGTTTCTGGGTTTCCAGGCGTAGAATTCCCCTTCATCACCACTGGCAAGTTTTTTTTGCTTTAAAGCTGGTCTCTGGAAATTTGGACCAAAACTAAAAATGACATGGTAATCGCTATAAATTATCATTGGTATTTTTAAGGTGACACACTGATAAAATTAGGTAAGGTATTTCAAGAACATATTTAGGCTGGGAAATTAGGCAGGTTACCAAACCTTCAATTATCTGAAGAAAAATTACTGGATTGGATTTTTGAGCTGATTTGTACGTTACCATTACCGGTATTATACCGTTAAATGGGAAACTCATTATTATGATGGTGCGAGTGCAGAAAGGGGCGGTTGATTCATCTTCAACATGGTCGATGGTTAGGGTGGAGGTCATTAAGAAATCGCCAACATACTGCACTCTACTTCAAGACTCCAACTATATATACCTCGCCAGTTACATCACAAAAACAAACACCTACTGCCACCTCTTCGCTCATTTTTTAGTATTATTCTCGAAAGTAAGCTTATTATCTGAAAGTTATTGACATTAAAATGTCGGAAAGAAACCTTTTTGAGAGTTTTGTAGGTAGGCCTAAACAGCCAGTGACAGCATCATTATGCTAGTATGCATGGTGCCTGGTATTTGTCTCTACCACCACTAAACTCATTCTTTGGTAGACTATGAACCTACGCTGAAGTTAGTCTGGTTTACCAAGCCATGCTAAAGCATGCATGTATATTATATTCCTAGGCATACCTGTGGTGAGGCGTCTTCTCCTGACATAGAGCTCTGTTGCATCATGTCATGCTGCCCGCTGCCGTGAGCTGAGTAGAGCAGCGTATCAGGTCTTCTCATGTAGTCAGCTCTCCTAGCATCATACGCTGACTGCAGGGCAGAAGCTTGCTGTATCTGCTGTAACTAAACATCACATCGACTACTTCACTTTAATAAATTCACATTTATAACCATATACTGCCATCTAGGGTTGAACCTTGGCCTTGCAGGGACTTATACATGGACATGCGGATGGTTTCATCTATCTCCTTTTAGGGACTGACACAATTGCATGTCAAATGTTCTCATTTTCTGCATCAGGTTTTTGCAAAGCTCGCTGGAAAGGAAACTTTTTTTTGACCTCCTATCAAGTAGGAGAGTAACATCCAGAAACCAAGCAAAAGCGACGAAAGAGGGAGAAAATAAGCACCGGCTGGTGAGATTTGACCCCCTTTAACTTTTGTCTTCCTTGATGGTTAAAAGTCACACTGGAAAATATTGCTCGACTTTTTTGGTTTTGTAGCCTTATGACAGTGGCCAGAATCAAAACAAACAGGTTATACCTTTTTATTTCATGCAAATGATCAGTGCATATCAACATTTGTAGGATTCCGTGATCGGACACCACAAACTTTGACAGCTTTTTGGTACATTTCTCCATGTTTGTTGTGTATCCATAGAGGTAATAACACCCCATGTTTGAGGTATCAGAGGTGGGTCCACTTCAGATTTACAATTTTTATGAAATCTTATGACAGAAAATTAGGGTCTTGTCAAGGATTTTTTGCACTGTTGTTATCCTGGAATTTTCACATCTGCACAACATTTTTAAGATGTTGTCACAACCAGTCAATCTTTTAAAAGGTGCTGGATCCATCACACATAACACCGATACGTTCCATGAGTCACTAAGATACATCAGCCGGAATCATCATGTAAAACAATCCGCTAATTAATTTAATTATGGAGTTTGTGGCCGTGCCAAAAGAAATCCCTTAGCACTTGAATTCATGAGCTACTGTGTGCACCAAGAAAATTTAGCCAATTTGTTTGAGGTTAGGTGTCAAACACAATTTAATATCGGCAGCTTCTACGCCGACTGGCTGAAGCAGAATTGTATCAATATCGGTTCTTGAACACCACTGGTCAGTGCGAGAAAAAGCTCATGTTTCTCGATGGTCTTAATCTCATCCAGACATTGGCGTTTGCTCTGAAACAGACGGTTATCTCTACTTTCATATAATATCCTGATTTTATTCTTTTATCCTATTGCACTGCCAATTTAATATATGGTAGTAACTTTTAGCTCACTATATTCAACAATTAATTCATTTATAAGGATGAGAATTGAGTTTTCGCTCTTACCTGTTCCTCTCGCTGTCGAAGCATGTTCTGTGGGTAGCCTGTGTGTTGCTGATGATGATGTAAGGCAGCATGGTACGGATCATGTGAGAAGTCTACAGGCTGCTGACTGTGTCCTGGCATATAAGGTGGTGGAAAGTAAGGAGGTTGAAACTCAGCAGACGCTCCACCTCCTCCTGCACTCGGTGTGTGTGTGAGTCGAGGCGCTCCGACCTGCATGAGCTGTGATGCTGTTGATGTGTTACCTAGTGCTCCCAGTGCGGCAGCGTTAAAATTACCTCGGTCCTAAAAATGAAGCAAAAAAAGTTTGGAATTATTCACATTTAAAAACTTTGGGGGTCTGATGGGCGCGGGGCTGTCTTTGTCACATGCAGAGTTTCAGGTGCCAGCAATGTATGGGTGACACGTTACTATCACATTGTTGGTCCAGAGTCCTGGCGCCCGAATGATGTCATACCATCCTCTTGTTCATAAAACTACCAATTATACTGTTCTCTTTAATTATAAAATGGTAGCGTTTTGTTCTCTGGATTAATGTAAATCATAGTGTGAGAACGTTAGCAACGCAAATCCCTTTCACACCATTCTTTTGTTGTAATAGTCTACCACATGATGGCAAATTATGACCCTAATTACCAGATGTAACCCGTTCTCATAATTCATTCAACTGCTCTCATCGTCAAAAATGGATAAGGTGAAATGCCATGATACGATTATATCTCATGTATCACGTAATCATAATGTTATATAAAGTGATATTCATATGCCATCCTGGCTGCCTACCATATATTTAATAGGGGTTTTAACTGTTTAAGATTATAGGGTTTAAATCTACATCATACTGGTGACTTGATGTTATCTCATATTATACCAGGTAGTGGTAATTGATGCTCCAGCTGCTTCAGGGCGTGATGGGAGCTATGCCAGCTTTTAAGACGACGCTCTTCTCACTTCATTTGTTGTCTTGACAAAAAAGGTCCATTGCTGGTCTCACCATGGATATCAAAACCCCGAGTACACTCATAACAAATGATTATACTACAAAACCCCTAAATTTTCTACTCAAAAATGTGATAAATTGCGCTGTAGTAAAGAAAATATGCTAAGAGAACTTACAAAATAGTTGTGATGGTGCTGATTTGGAGTAAAAATTGGCATTTTTGAATCACAATTTTGTGCTTAGTCAAAGAAATACATGCAAATAAAACCTGTGCGCTCCTGACAGCCTAATCCCATAAAATGAGCCTTGCTACTTATCGACACTTTTACATTGCTGCACTCGTCATTTATGTATATAAAATGTCTTGTTGCAATGGTTAACCATTAATCTTAAACCAAAAAACGCCTGCAGCAATTTTCACGCTGAGTGTGACTTAACAAATAATGCACACAAACAATTAGCTAGAAAGCCTGGCCCCGGGGCTGTATTTTCACAATAAATGTGTGATAAGATGGTTGGATTTATAACATCGTTAATTGAAATGGTATACAAAACAATCTGTTATCATTTTACAATAATGATCTATCCTTTTAAAACATTATTATTGTTTTAAAATTAATTCATTCAGCTCTTTTGAAGTTTTATGTCAAACGATGAAACTTCATCAAAATATTTTTGTGAGCAATTTTTAAAAATGAATTTAGTAAATACCTAGACCATGTCTCATATTCTTATGTTGACCCCTTATAACTGTTCTGGTGGATTTTAATCAATGATAATTATATGGAATATCAGACATTAATAGCGATAGTACATAATGAGTTGGCCTACCATCTCTGGGCTGCCGATAGTTGATAATGCTGATAGTATGTTATTGTTGTTACAGTTATACATGTTGCCGTTATTTCCTGTCATTCCTCCTGCTCCCATATTTCCTCCATTGAGTCCGTTCATATTACCATTAATATGATTATTGTTGTTCATTTCGTGATGGTGATGTGATGTCCTCATAAACTTGGCAGCCATGCTCACGAAATCGTCATCATCCAAACAAGAAGTCTTCCTCTTTAATTCGTTTTCGTCGTTAGAAGCGATGGGACTCATTAGTGCCATCAGGTTTCAACTTGCCCCGAAGATACTGCCTTTCCCTTCTAGCCTCTCCCTGTTTTTGCTGCTAATACTGCTACGGTATCGATGATACACTGCTGTGTGTTCCTCGACCTCAAACGGAGGGTTTAGGAATATACACCCTGAGATGATGATCTATAGGACTACGTTCTGTTGCTCAATTGACCTCGTCCACAGCGTTGAATGACAAACCTAATGTAATTTGACTGTGAAAAGGTGTATGTTTTAATAGAGACATCTTATCTTTTCATTGAGAGCTGTACCCCCTCATCATTACAGCTAGCCAATATGTTAAGCACCGCCTCTTGATCAGGCGGGAGCCAATTGATAATCACTGCCTATTGCAGTTTTATACATTTCCACCCAAAATGCCTCTTACTATTTTAACACCCTATCGATAAAAAAAGATAATTGCCATCCTGGCATTAAATTGAAACCAATAAATGAGTGGGAACTTGGTATTTTTGAAAAGCTTGAGGTTTCCGTAAGTGGATCTTTTGTTTCCAAAAAGTGTCCACTGTCTGTAATTGATGTCAAGTTTCAATTACTCATGAGAGTCAAAATATTGCTGTCAAGAGAATTCAATAATGAGTTTTTTATCGTGACAGGATTATATAATTATCGTGTGAATCTTCCGTAAGAGCTGCCGTAAAAAACATAGACGGAGCATGTGTGATGTGTTCATTGTGTTATTCACACGGGAGCGAATAGTAGCTACCGAACCATCATAGAGATATTCAGTCAGTTCAAGAGCCCAATCAGTGGATAAACTTTCTGCTTCTACAATATGTGATTGAATTTGAAGAATTTTTGTAATTACGACTGTTTGGGGAGCATTTTGCAGTAATGTGCTTTTGATGACATATCTATTAGTTTACTAGCATTGTTTTTTATTTGATTCGTGATTTGCTGCAGAAAATATCTTTCTGTCACTTTCCATTCTCATCTCTTGCTCAAATTCTTCAAACCCTAATTTGGCTTTTTGAAAGCTGACAACAATTTCATCGCTTGCCAAAAATGATTTTTTAATTTATTTTTAAGGCATAGTAGTCAAAAACCTGTGTAATTGAACGTTTTAACAAATTTACCTTTATAAGTCTAATTGCTCATAAACCACAAAACTCATTTACTAAAGTGGTATACTACACTCAAATTGTATTATGGTCTACACCACGATATAAATGAGATCCTTCTGCCACAAATATTTGAGCACGACCATAATTATTGTGAGAAAGCAACTCCAATTTTGAAGTCATTGCTTCAACCTGTAATCAGGACAGGGAGGGTGTAATTCAGAATGAATAAACAAGGGCATCCCTGTGGTTGATATACTGATATTTTGCTAACAAAACCCGCAAAAAGTCCTTCAGAGAAACTATAGGCAGTGCTATCATCTGGACAAGCTCCCAGGTCAGTGGTGTACCGTGTAGCAACCTTCTGAATCAAAATCGCCCAATGACCACATAACATGAAAAAACACTGATGGCATAACATACCACCCTCAATCTAAAGAAGTTTATTTTCATTGATTTTGTGTTGAAATTTTGTTGTTGTTTCAACTTAAGAATCGAAGATAGACTATATTCCTTTAAGTTTTTGCAAGTTATAAACAGAAATGATTGTAATAACCTTTGTCACAGATTTTTGCTGTAAGGCAAATTTTGAATTTCCTCATGTCTGTTATACAGTAATGAATCTTGTTATATGTGAAATGCCATGTGATCGCTATAGTAATTAATCCCCATAATCATATTTTCAAAATTTCCACTATCACAATAATTATTGTATAATTTAATCACATTTTAGACTACTGATTGGAATGCTTAGCAGGTTTTTTTCATATTATTACGTGGATATGTACATGTATGTATTTTGTATTGGCCCTGCGTCATATGAAATTAAATGGACAATAATCAAGGAGATAAATATAAATACATGTTTATTTATATTTATCTCATTGTAATAATGCAATGAGATATATAACATATTATTCACAATCATTGAATAATGTAACACACAACTTGTGAAGTTATCTTATGCTACCACAATTTACAAGCATCCGTTTTGGATCTGAACCCTGATGTATTTACTTGTAAAATCCTTTGAACATGATAATAATAATAAATGCTTAGGATGTTTAAATAGTGCATAATTAGATTTGTGTCAGCTCCCTTATGTCATGAGACGCAAGATAATGAAATAAAACTACAAAAAATACAATGTTCAGTTTTCTCCTCAAAACATGTCACGATGCAAGGGTTGTTTCAATCCGATTTGCTGGTTTGTCAATTTAGTCATGCTGACCATCTATGTCAAGAGTTTTCTCTTTGCGTAACTTCTCGTAACTAATTGGTGTAGCCAGATTTTTTTCAATTAATAGCCACTATGTAATTGATTTGCCGTACTAACCCAATCTGGCAAGGTTAATAATTTACTGATAAAACAGCCTGGGGCTTCAGCAACACTTTTTTGACGACATGTAATCACACTTATGTGGTCTTTGTTTGAAAGTATTGGAGGAACAGCAACTGTAAGCCCACTATGTGCATATACATGTAGGCCCGCATCAATCCATCAAAACTTAATTCTTGTGTTGGCTGGATTGACAAGTACTTGTAGGATAGAATAGAACTTATTCCACACTAAATATGATTCAGATGATGTTTTCCTATTTACTCTATCAGGAGTGTATCATGTATTCAGACCTACTCGACTCCATTGCTGTTTCATCGTACAATTTAAATTTAGAAAGTTTTTCTCATAGTTTACAATAAGGGTTTGGCGGGTCCATCTTGCGCTGATAATGGACCTCACCCTTCAATTTGTTTTTACGCTCCAACGTATAATAAAGCCGCTGATTGGATAAAATGTTTTATAAATCTGTCATTACATTGTCTTACTAAAAGATGAGTTCGGTAATTGCTTGTAGTTGTCACAAATAGTTATTGAAAAACATTAGCCCTGCAGGGTTAGAAGCCAGAAATAAATGAGCTTTGCTCACTTTCGCTGTTGAAAAATAATTTTTCTACCACAGAAGAGAAGACAGTTGGCTCCCTATCATGCTGAGTATAACAATAAGATGTTTAGTTCTACTAGCAATTATGGTTTTGAGTTACAGAATTAATCGGTTTCACTTGACGACATGGACCAAGCTATACTACAATAAGGATATAAGCGTATCCCAGTGTCTGTGGCTTGATATGCAGTCGTCAGTTGTGTTTTGTGGCGATGATCCTATGTATTCTCTCATGTTTTCACATTTCACACAATGGCAAGCAGTAATTTTGGGTTCAAGAGCCTCTTCTCCTACAATTCATTCTATTGCTATTGACAATAATTGAGGATTTTTTGTGCATTTTTGCTACGTCCTCACAAAGTTTGCTCTTTCATGCATTATGATTCAAGTGGCACAACAGACACAAGGGCTCATCGCTGTAAATACGGATCAGAAAACATAAATGTTCTCCTTAATGATTTTAAGTGTATCAAAGACCAAGAGTAGAAAATTTTGAGATATTTTACACTACATGTTCCCTGCATGTACTGAGAAAAGAAAAGGGAAAAACTGTAATTCAAGCGGCTCATATTGAGATACATCTGGTACCGTCTTTTATGGCTACTACTGTTTTGCAATTTTTAAACAAGACAAATCACATTTCCTCTGTTCAAATTATATGAAAAATAATTACAATCTATTTTTAGCCTGCTTTTTAACGAGTGGCATGGAATGGACAAAATTACAAAACCAAATGACCAAATTACCTCTGCTCTGCAAAAGAACGTTCAAGTCAACAATAATCTGATCCAGAAATGTTATGATAGAAAGGATTAGACCGAATGAAAGATGTTCTTTTATTTGTGTGTTTGCGAAGGTAACATCACTTTAATAGCAGTATTGTGTCATCGACATTTAGCCGTCTATTTGACAGCACCTGAATTTGCCTAAAGGCCATTAAAACATCAAAATTCATTTTTGTGTAAGGTGAGATACAAACTAATACGTTTATTGACTGAATTGTGAGCGCTAAGTAGTTACTCACTACTAATCTGTTTATTCAATTCAGACTTATTTATAAAGCCAAAGGATTTTCACACTTTAACCAGCACTGTGATTATGGATGTGCAGTCAATCCTACAATATCCTCAAGTTTGATACGTTAAAAGTCACTGTAAAGATCAGCTCTAGGAATAATAATAATAGCCAGAAGCTAAGCTTAAAACTCGACACCCTCTTATTCCCATCTACTACAAGTATGTGAACGGGAAAATAGTTTTCCTCTCGCTAGTAGGAGAGTAATTGCCAGCGCCAACTAACAAATTCCGCTAAAAAAACTCTTTGATAGAAATTCGAATAATGATGGTTTGTGATAAGACAATTGCAATGAACAATGAGTTTTATGGTTCAAATAATTGCTGGATCGCTATTTCCCTCCAGGCGAAATCTTTGCTGAATGAAAATCATCTGATTCTGAACAGTATTAATTCATATGCTAATCCTTACATCACTCTCAATGATCACCTGACGCATGCCTCCTCGTAAATATTGTAGTAGTCAGCGTGTTAGCTCAATACGCTAGTAGTTTTCCTAGTATGAAAATCAGGTATCAGGTTTTTTCACTGGCATATTCAAGACATATTTTATCCCTTACAACATAAGTAATGGATATATTTTCCCAGAGATATTTTAGTCTCAGTTTTCAACCTTAAGGCTTAAATCATCAAACTGGCAGAACTTTAAGACCTATGGCATAAAATAATTATTTTTAAATATTATTTATTATTGTTAGTCACTTTAAAGATGCTTCTCTTGATGAGCATGGAGCTCTCTTACCTCTTTATCAAATCTCTGCTCTTATTTTTCATCTAGGCAGGTTACATAATACATAGAAAAATATAAAGCGATAACCAAGTCGGCAACACTCACCATTATTATCGGCATAGCGTCTGAGGTCGCTCGCAGTCTACATGTATCCATGCTGTCTTTTTTATACGCACACAATATAATTTTCCAAATGACTTACTGTGTGCCATGCCATGTACTCAGTGGTTAGAGGCACTTTAAAGGTATTTTGCTAGTTCTTCCTTGGTTCTTCGTATGTTTAATTGCTCACATAAAAGCTAAATTTTGAAATTAAAAGCCATTTCACCTTTCAGATCAAGTTTATTATGTACCGATAGTGGTAACTGGTTAGTTTGGTTTACTGTGCCTAAGCTTATACTCGGCATGCTTAGACTACCTGTTATCATAATGATGACCATCGTTACAATTTTCCTATACCTCCATCAGTCCCTCCCCTACTTACATGCCACAGATACTTAGCTCAAACATTTTTTGTGGCCGTATGTAGATTTCAAAGGGCATGAGAAAAACTAAATCAGAATATTGAAACTGAATATGCAACTCTTAGATTCTGCTTCTGGTATGAACTACAGAATGTAAAACTGAATGGGCAGTAAGGTAAATGGATATCGTCTAAGATTGAATATAAGCTCTCCTTACCTGCCAGGAATTGGTATGATCCAAGAGAAAATTCATACTGTCTTTGAAGTGTTATATAATAGTTCTTATATCCACAGGTCTTCCAGAGTTTCTGGAAGGATAAAGCCTCCCTGAGGTCAGTGTTGCTCACTAGTGTGTGACTAGACTAGATATAAAGAGAGGAAATC
>ERZ1740056.213-NODE-213-length-9988-cov-7.274338_pt1 | contig 9988 bp, 8 predicted proteins | sample MGYA00581746_ERZ1740056 | MGnify/ENA primary metagenome ERZ1740056 (study PRJEB43018, sample SAMN04849745) | marine metagenome | isolation source: floating plastic debris | place: Pacific Ocean | collected 2008-09-01 | study: EMG produced TPA metagenomics assembly of...
GAGTTTTAGTGATAAAATTATAATGAGCTTAGACTTTTTCTTTTATCGCATATATCTATATATATTCTATATATATATATATTAACTCACAACTAAAAGTGTTTCCAATTATTTATTTTTAGAGCTCGAATTTCAGCATAAATCGTATCTTAGACCAGGTACCATCCATTACTGAAGTGGCGAATCCAATGGCGTCAACAGCTAACAATTCGTCACACACTAATCTCAGTTTGAACAGCATACGACATCACAAATCACTGATCGACACTGCGAAAATGCTCTGGTTACAACAAATCGCTGCCAACACGCAACACCACATGATCGCCAGTGAGTTCCCTTTGTGTTTTAATTCATCACACTACAAATTTATGGAGAATCCACAAAAAATGATGGTTTAAGAGAATTTGCATGTTTCTTAAATTTTAAATTATATTTTTATGATGGCTTTTACAGAAACATGATGATGCTTGAATTTTTAGAATCAAAAATAAAACGCCTGAGCATAAACAAGTTATGGCTTTGTAGAAGAGAAAAACCTACATATCTATGACATTTAAGCCTTGAAGCCTTCATTTACCGAACATCTTTAAACCTCAGGGCATACAGCTGGGCATAAGAAGATTGCGAAAAAGAGAAAGCTGGGCCGCAATCCGAGAATACCATTCACACAGCAACAGATTGACTGCCTGGAGAAAAAATACTCAGACAGCAGGTACTTGAGTAGCCTAGATGTGGTTGGACTATCTAAAGACCTCGATCTCTCTGAAGCAAGGGTAATTATCTTCTCTTTCTCTTTATTTTCACTTTTTGTGTGGAAAATATTCAAAAGACAATTTCAACTATATTCACATATTCTTGACAAGCTGGTATTTGGCATTCTTAAAATTAATCCACAACATGTTGTATGTTGTATCTAGCATTTAGCCATGATTATTTATAATTGCAAATTTCAATCTGAATGCTATGTTAAAATTTCCTTATATTTATAATACACATCGGCATGGTCTAAACTTCTTGATCAGTGGTTTGAAGCTAACCCAGAATTTAGAAATATTTTAAAAATAAGGAAATCAAAAATTTATTTGAGTTTGCTTTGGGGTGTTGATTTATGGCTTTGATGGGTTTCTTTAAAGTCAGATACTAGAGTACACTAAAAACAGTCATGGCACGTTTTGGGGGCCTTTGGTACAAGTAAAATTAGAAATGCTAATTCTCCTAGCCCTCCAGCTTTCTTACACCACAATTATTTAGTGTACGCTATTAGGCTATGTGTTCTATCATATAAGTGAACGCACATGTGGCAAACAATTATGAATGGAATCCGATGAAATTGCCGTATCATCCGAACAGAGTTTACTTTCTCATTTCGGCTAGGCAAATCATCCAATCAAAGTTTTCAAGTACATAATAGGGGATTAGGTAAGATCTCAAAGTCAAAGCTGCACAATATTTCCCACTAGAGATTGGTGGGAGGGTTATAATTTTAGAAGCGTTTCACACAAAATTAGGTGTGCATATTAAATGTTATTGAATGGATAAGAGGTTTGGTCTGATCTTTATCTCAGCTGTCAAATGCAGCGGCGGTTTTGTCCTTGTCACATGCGTACCATAATCATACAATCAAGCCGTTACAGCGCAGTGCAACCTCCATCCCATCAATAGCTATTTCTAGCATCATGTCAGACCGCCACTCAGCTTCTATATACAATCCAATGGAGCCTGTAATCAGGGCTTGATATTGATATTAATTTGATTCACTCCAAATTGACACTAAGCATTAAATGATATAGTGGCCTATGCTATTGAACATCTTATATTTGGTAAAAAGAGCACAATTTACTGTTGTGAAGTGGCTAAGCAATTTGACGAGAGTGTGGCGTGACATAATCGAGGATAATTTCTCCAATGGAGCCCACAGCTGCATGCTGTTCAAATCAAGTAATATGTAATAAACAATCACTGCGCCTCAACCCTCTCCTCTCGCCGCTTATTCTCTGTCCTGCACATAAGAGTCTGCGAGTATTAAAAATTGGGGAGGAAAAGCAAGCCTTGGTAACCAGAAAAAAGCAGGAAAATAACAATTTTCCCCTGAAGTCAGCGAAAACGACAGAGAACAAAGGCTCAATGACTATTATCGTATCAAATGGCTGAAGTGAGCTATTTAATCTAGGCTACACCCTACAAGCAAAGAGTTGAAGCATGTAGTGATTGAAGGAGCTTTTCCAAAACTCTTGTTGAAGACCCAATTCACAAAATAATCACTGTATGAATAAAAAGCAATTAAATTAACAATTATGATAGAGTAATGAAATTGTTTTATTAAACAACGTCAGGAACTGATTAACTATACTTGTCATTAATGAGGTACCAGATGGGACAATCAATTATAGCTTAGACACAAAACCACCAAAATAAATAATAATAGTTATAATATATAGATAAACAAATACTTTGAACACAATTTTAACTTTTTGCTTTTCCAAAATAATTTTTGTGAGTCTTTGGTAAATGCTCCATGATAAAAAATCATTAAGAAGGGCATAGTATATTCGCATAATACTATACTATAATAAATAATTAGCTTTACCAATATAATTGAGTCATTGCAATCATTCCAAATTGTAAACTTTTGCTATACTTCTCGCAGGTGAAGATCTGGTTTCAGAATCGACGAGCTCGAGAGAGAAGAGACAAACGCGTAGACTTCTGCACGGCAGCCGGCAGCGTCAACGACGAGTCAGCGACTTCGTCACAGATTGCTATGGTGTCTCCGAGCGCAACCATGCTGCCACTGCGACCTCAAGTTCACCCCTCCACAAAGGTGGCAGCAGATAAAGTACACCTTATAACGGCTCCCGTCCCGTCACACAGTAACACAAACAGCGTTTGGAGTTGTCCAAACTCGATACTTCAATCACACCAGCATGCCATAAGCATCACAGAAAACAGCAATGTCGCGGATGTCACTAAATTCCAGATGAGACCGCGCGGCTCCGCTAGTGGCAGCGGAGCTGATGTGGTGGAAATTATCGATGATAATAGAATGAATAAATGACAATTGATGTCATAAAAAACACAGTGCTTTATCATGAAACTTAGCTTGATATCCTTAAGCAATCAGAGGCTTTGTTTGAAAAAATTGTTTTGCCAAAGATTTGAACAAATTTTATTGTCTAACATTTGGCTTCAGTGATTCTGTGAAGGGACTATCATGTTTCTCACCATATTTTTGCAGTGTATTTACACAAACCCACTATGCTATCACTTCATTTTTTCTACAACTTGATATCTTTTTATTCTGCTAATCTAAGAGACTTGCAACATGATGTTCACAATAGTGAATATAAACAGCTGCTGTGATGACAACCACTGAGATCTCCAATCACATTATTAACTCAGCCACAGATTCTATAATCCATTACTTAAATTACCAATGTTATTAGGATGGACAGCAGCAACATCTTGGCTAATGCATTTTAAATCAACATTATTGTGCTGAATGGTTCAAAAACTCAATTTGTAAATTTCTTTTGTGCTCGATGAAATACAACTGATTATTTACAAGTAAGCTGATATAAATAATACTTTAATTAAAATCTAAAATAAAAGATGATGTGATATTGAAATCCAAGATTTAATTATTTTAATGGTACTTATTTACCAAATCATCCTGTTTCAGTTGCATTCATGTCTTTGATTGAACTCGAGATTGCTGTGGCTCTAAGACTCATCTGAGAGCAGCTACCAATATTGAATTTCCGTGATTGAAACGCGAGATGTTACAATGCCCCCACAAGAAGGCTGAACGCAAATTAACAAAAAGCAATTTTCAAAATATTCAATTCATACAGCACATCTCATTACGGTATCAAATGTATTGGATTCAACGCTGTAATTTCCTAGCTAACTGTTTGAAAAGTTTTTGATATCACAAATCTCTAAAGAACATCAAAATACATCAAAACATATTCGAATTACAAGAAATTGTTAAAAACAGGAATACAAATTCATTAACAGACAGATTCCAAAATGACAAAATTTAATAAGAAAACTTTTGAATGAAGAGTCATGACCTTCCAGCACTAGGCCTAATCTGTAATTTGCATTTGGCAATGTCATCGGTGACAATACTGGAAGGGAGTCAAATGCAATTTAATACACAAAAAACAAGTCCTATTTTTTTCTCAATCTTATGTCATCAACCTCCATCACCTTTCAAAGCTCTGTGCCAGTTACTGTTGAAAAATAACCTGAGACGCCAAGCTGTTTTGTCTGAGGGTGTTAGCGGCGCCGGCTATCAACCAACCACAAAATGCTCGAGCTGGTTGATAATCAAACATCTTTTTTCTAACTGAGTGGTGAACCAATGAACTTCTCAAGTTCATTGGGTCCACTGATTTCAGAATCAGAATCATGTTTGGCATATAGGCAGTATCGTATCTCTGCATCTTTTCCCTACTTCTGTAATGAGTGGGCTGACTGGATGTTTCTTTAGTTATGCAACGCATACTCAGCCACTATAGGGAGATGATCACTAGGTTCTATACTGTTAGGCATCGGTTCAACAGACTGCAACTCTGTTTCTGACAGCAAACCATACCTAAAAATAAATTTGTTTCTATATTATTTCCATAATATATTCGGTCCCCTTAAAGATAACTTGAAAAATGGCATAAAATCACCAAACAGGTAAAAATTGTGTCACATGAACAATGATGATTGGATGATTGCCGAATTTTTTCATCTATATGTATGTAATGATAGCATAACAACAAACAGGGAGAATTATAGTCAATTTGTCAAAATTATAAGAAAAAATATAATTATAATTCCCAAGGATTAAAACAATAAATTTTGCCTGTGAGATGGTGAAATGGTGAATTAATAAAATACCCTTCAGGATGAAAATATAATATAGCGAACAGGTTAGTAAGGTCAAATTCATGGAATTAAATATTAGCAAAATGTTAATATTTGAATTTTAAATACATAAGCTACTATTGAAAGATCTGAAAAAGTCTAATAATACATGTATATGGAATTTAGATTTTCCGAAATTAATATTAGCGAAATAACGGAATTTGAACTCTTATTCACTTTTCTTCCTGCAGGTACCATTCTTTGATAGACATTTTATACGTCACTCACCTTGTAAGAAGTGTGAGGTGGTTGTGTCTAATATCGTCCACATAAAACATTCCATATCGATCTTTCTTCACCACCCGATGTCCAACTGTAACAGAAAGTATTGCCTATTGCAAAATATCTATCAAATTTAACGAGTTTCAGCATTATACAGAAAATTCTTGACACATTCAAGTTTAAACGGAAAATAGTATATGACAATCAGCATTAGAGTTTCCATAGCCTACATCTGTTGAAATTCATAGAAATCAAATCAGTTTTAGTTGGTTCCCATTGATTCTAATACTTTTATAGCAATTTCAAAGAAATCGTAGAAAATCAAGAATATATTTCATATAAAAACTATTTGATGGATCTTGAGAAATTTTTAAGTCACTTCCTCCAGTTGTAGGGCTTCAACAGGATGAGTCGACCTGAAGCGACTAAAACCCTCATGGCTAAAAATCTCAAGTTGGATTAAACCCTATGAGATTGGGCAAGAGTAGGCATAACAACCATTTCCCACCCATTGCACTATGGGTGTACTTCAGTACATTGAGTCCCAAGTCCTTCATAGGAATTGTGATATCCATAGGCATTATTAACTCCTATTATATGCCTTATTGGTAACAGTAACAGCTAACAAGAGAAGAAAACACTACGGAATAAAAGACCAACATTGAATATAACTCTAAATGATCGTCTGTTGAAAAGTCAGAGCTAGCCCATTCCAAAAACTGTATGCATTATCAAGAAAAAGGTAGATGAAGTGGATCACAAATCAAGTTCATGTATGCTTTCTAATAGGATATCAAATTTACCTGTGGAGAAGATAAAGTCTACATTGAGGCCTTCTTCATCAAAATGTTTAGTAGTGACTTCCGGATGGTAATCCGGTAAGAGTCTGTCTATCTTATAATGATCATAAGCCGATATAAACTTGAACGCATGACTCAGTTCACCCCATGCTCGCTGCGGTGTTGGAGGTTTTTGCGGTTTTTTATTCTTTTTCCTTTGTTTCTGCGGTGGTTGGGAGTCAGGAACGCCCTGTAGACTGTTTAGTATGTCAGAGACAGCCAGTGAATGAGCTTGATTGTCATTGCTGCCCGAATCACTATCTGTAGACCCTTCAGCCTTTGTAGTATCAGTTAAATTTGCCTCAGCTGCCACTTGTGGGAATGCATAATGATGAGTTATAGGTTTGGCAGATTCCGATTTTGTTTTTTTACCGACTTGCTGTACATCACTGTTTGGCTGTACACTTTCGGTTTGTGACTTGGTGATGGGTTGGTCGTTTTCTGTAGGTTGTGAGTTTTCTTCTTGTTGGGCTGGTGAGGTCTCTGTGAACTGGCAGTTTTGATTTAAAAACCCAGGGAGTATGTCGTTAGATATACTGGCACCCTGAAAAATAAAGAAAATCATTGGTCATATTTCCAGAAACAACGACATCAAAGTTATATCTCATTTCCCGCAAGAAAAAAAGACATTGTTTTGCATTCACATTCTCATGATAATTTAGAGCAGACCGTGACAACTAACACCAGGAATAGGTATCGGTTCCTTTCTATGCTAGGGGAGGGGATAATCTTTATTAATTTTAAATTCTATAGCAAAAGAAGAGAAGGATCAGGCACATTCTTTACCTGTCTGCTGCTATAAGGATGCTGGCCTGATACGTGACCACCCAGCATGTTCTTGTATTTTATATATCCAGTGATAAGAAAGTTATAGAATGGTGAGAACGGTACGGCATTGAGATCTCCACACAGGATTGATGGATAATAAGTGCCTAAAGGTTTACCTGTAAAACGTAATAAAATCAGCTTAATAAATTTAATTTAGATTAAATTCCTTGGCAATAAAATTATTTTGCTGGTAATCACAATTCATAATGGGCCACAAACCCACTATGCTGCCTTAGTCATGTTACCTATGCACATAATGAGAAACATACTAAACAGAGTTGCCTACCCATGGTCTAATGCGGGCTAATCCAAAACTGAAGACAGTAGACAAAAAAATATTGTAATGAAAATTATAATTTTGTCTATTTCGGTTACATAGGGTCACACCAAACTTATAAGATAGCTAGCTGATTCTCATCATTGACAAAAAATCAAAGAAAATGCAATTGAAATTTGTGAAATGCGTTGCAATTTACAATTGTAAAATGCATGTTGCATATTGCATCAAATTGCTAGAGATGCATTTTGCATGCACCACTAACAAAATGCATCACCTCCTCAAACTAACCTTGTTTTTGAGCCATTTTATGTAGTTCTGCTAATAGATATGACACCTGAGCCAGCTTCACATCTCCCCTCCTCTGGTTGAAGATCAGATGTGTGTTAGCTACTAGTAACTTCTCAGGTAACTTTCTCTCCTTATATTTCACAGGCTCCAGAGCCATTATCATACCTGAAAACAACCAAAATTATCCAGTGATCTTGTTATCTGTTGTGCATAGTCTCCTGTCTATATAGGAATACAGCTCATTGCTTGTTGACTCACATTTATTGTCAACCTATGATCCTTTGCGTAAAGTTTAGTGATTCAAATCTCCAAACTGCTAATCTTATACCCTATCTGTTAAAATCTTGACACCAGAAATGTGTTTGTTACTTCTGCAGAAAGAGTGAGCAGGAACCTCATCCTGAAGCATGCGGTTCTTTTCAAAAGATTTAGTACACTTAAAAATTAAAATGGGTTTCAGTCACAAAAAACAGCATGTCCCTGGGGTTAATTTTTGATGCAGATTTCAAATTTTTGTCAGGAAGCGCAAATAATATGCTTTATTATAAGTTATTATGGGAAATTTTGTGATATTTTGTGAGCTTTTTGCAAAAATTGCAAAAACATTGTTTTACAACATTGAGTTAGCGTAATATGGCTGAAATGCACCCTTAGTCTCAGGAAAAATAATTTTTATTTTGAAGTAAAAATTTTGAAATCCATCGACTTTATGGCCAATTATGTGTTCCCATCTCAACATAGTGATATAACACTTTTTTGTGTACCAGTTTTTGTGAAATTACCCATGTAGTTTTTTTCCCGCTCTCTTCAGAAAACATTTAGTTGACTCCCATTAATATCATCTTGTAGAATGATTTGTTACGTATCATTGATAAAACAACTGAAGTATGTTATGTACAGGGTCCAAATTAAGGCAAACAGGCACATGCTAGCAAAATTAATGCTGGTGCTACAGATCACAGAAAAATTGTATGTCTGAAACTGAATTTGGGCAACTCCTACAGTTACCTGTTATGCCAACTCAATGCTCAACTCATGTTTAAAACAAGATACGGTGTAGGTACATATATGTACACATATACGCAAAAAATGTCAGTCAGATTGTAGAGGTAAGATAGCAGCGCAAGACCACATGGACAGCTAAGTATGAAGAAAAACATACATGTATGTGTAAGGTGTAGGTAAAGATAAGAGTAAGACATAGATTATTAGAGCTCACCAACATTATCCCGATCAAGAATATGATGACCGTCCACACGATAAGCTACCTTCTTGCAATCCAACATCTTAAACCATGACTTCTTGTAGAATATTGCTATACCATCTTTTTTATCATCACCTTTTGAAGAAAAACACTTAAGAATAGTTCAGGAACCAATTTCTAAGCTACATGTATCATTGTTTTAATTTTTTTTTTCATAACATCCAATCTCTAAAACTGAGAGGAATATACATGTGTAAAGACAATGTAAAAACGGAAAAAAAGTTAAATTATATTAACTCAAAAAAGAGCACAGGAGCATACCATTGCATAGATCATCAACTGGTTGCACGATGCACAGCTAAATAACGATGCAAAAAAAACAATTTTCAACCAAATCAATTGCATAAGCAAAATAAGTTCACCAATTTGTGATGTCAGCTCAAACTGCCATACAATAAATTATCGGTGCTGCTCCAGTTGAAAACATAGTTTGATGTAAAGCTACCGGTGAGCTAATTGATGGTCTACAATTCGTTGCACGATGGGGCATTAGTTACCTGTGCGTTTGAAGAATTCTCCCTCATATCCATGTTTGGAAAGCATGCTGTGATACAAATTTTCAAAGTGTTCAGCATCTACCTCTTGAAGGCAAACAATCTGCAAACAAATATAACATGGACAAAAATCATTTAAACATACGTTTAAGAACATGCCCGAAGATGAATCAAAAAAATTTATAGCTAAAGATCACAACCATTATGCAATGACCGGTGATATATATAGAAAAGAAAGATGACTTCAGAAGTTGTATCCTCTTCTACAAGGGAAATAAAACTCCGCTCTAAAACACGCATGATACACATTCAAATATCTGCTGGTCCAAGTTTTTGAAGCGAATGTCAGATCAGCTGTCCGTTCGTCATAAAAGCTTAAAAGACTTCAAAAACATGTCTGCTACAGCTTTACTCCTCCAAAACCTAGAACATAATACTCAGGCACTCATATAGACCAATAAGTTTAGACAGTTGAACTGATAACAGAATTTTGCACACATACCGTTGGGTCCTGTCTAGTAATGGTCAAGATAATTTTAGCACCACGCTCATGAAAATCTTTGTGGTGTGGTTGGCACTGTAGGTAGAGGTTGGGATGCTCCCAAAGTAGATGATCAGACAGCACGTTATACGACATCACCCTCATCACGAGGTGGGGTTTCTGAAGCTGTCTGTTGTCATTTATAAACTCCAACTGTCGTTTATACATGACTTTGGCGGTACCTATGATAGAAGTATATTGTAAGCAACATTATCACACACCATATGATGCAGAGAATTGTTCCAGTCATAACTCTAGGTAACCTAACTCAAATCAGGAGGGATGGGGGGGAGTTAGTGGTGCCCACCATCA
>ERZ1740056.214-NODE-214-length-9981-cov-5.867318_pt1 | contig 9981 bp, 7 predicted proteins | sample MGYA00581746_ERZ1740056 | MGnify/ENA primary metagenome ERZ1740056 (study PRJEB43018, sample SAMN04849745) | marine metagenome | isolation source: floating plastic debris | place: Pacific Ocean | collected 2008-09-01 | study: EMG produced TPA metagenomics assembly of...
TACTGCGCGTGCATCAAATCTGAGACAGGATTTGATCACTGCAAAAGTTAGCAGTGGAATTCTGAAACAATCTGTTTGGTCAATAATGCTTACGCAACAGTGAGAAAATGAACTTTGCCTACATCCATTTTCCGACAGAGGGCCCCATTTTTATCAGTGATCTACATCCAGAGTAGATCACGAGTGTCAGTATGGTATTCTACTTCATAGCCCACTTATTCACTGAAGGTTTCTGTCCATTGAATTCTATTATGCTAACTTCAGCATTGCCGTCATATTTGATCAGTATACGTGTATCCGGTTAATCAGACTACAGTTGAACTTATCACCGACCACCATGGTCAACACAGAATATCCGCCTTGCAACCGATTAACGGGGCCCACATCTTTGCTATCTGATTAAAAATGTCAGATTCAACAAGACACCCGTTTGGTCCACCTGCTAGCTAAGGCATTAGAAGATCATAGCAATAGTTGTTTGTATATCTAAATCTAGCTGGTCAGCAGGCCATGCTTTTTCAGCTTCAGATTTACACCACCTTCACCCTACCATACAGGATTAAAAATTTTCATTAGGATTAAAATTGCGCTAATGGCTTTTATGTTCAACACTCATATCAAGTTGTGATTATCAATCTCAAAAATGAAAACTCCCTGCATAACTAGATTTGTGAAAGTTAATAATTTTGAGTCAGGTAGTTGGTTTATGTTACTTGTATATATTGATCCTGTAGGCTGATAGCTAAGGCATGTGAGTGAATATACAAAAAGATGGTTGCTGCGATCCATTTACCAGCCAGTCAGTTTCACTAAAAAGCCTTGCCAATAGATGAATAAACTAAATCAGAGAGTTTCACGCAGCTCATGGAGGTTGACATCTAGCGTTTTTTCTGTTTATTAAGTACAAACATTATCCCTGGCTCATTCCTACTCAATATACCGACACAAACAACAAACAACCATAATCAACGAACCTCAATGCTCACAAAGCATTGTATATCCAAGATCTACATATAACCACCACACACCCTACTCACAACAGTACCGAGGAGTCGTTACATCCCAAATGTCATCAAGGTGGCACTCCCTGTCAGTCTCAATCAAAATTGTCACATGGCCTCTGAGTACTATGGGTGAAAACACCTGTACTCTGGAGAGTATGGTCTCATACCACTATCCTCCCAGCATCCAAGACAAGACGTACAAACATGAGGGCTGAGTACCAAGTCTGGTCAAAATATGACCACTTTCTCAATTCAGCCCTAGCATGAAATAACCTCACATAATCTTGGTAAATTGGTCTGCTGTTACTCATCTATTCTGTCCCGGTCTATGTACATTTCTGTATACTTAACCAGAAGTAAACATTTACATACTTGGTGTGTATACCACCGCCTGGGGGTAGCCCTTGTAGGTCCACATCTCCAACTGCGATGGCATGTACAATTGCGGCCGTATCCACATCGGGCTGCTCCGCGAACTCTTTCTTGACGTGTTCTATGATTCTCTGATCGCATTCAGCATCAGCCTTTTTTACCTCCTCGCTAAGTTCAGGTGCACCAGGTAGAGCTACTATCACTATAGACATGTTATCACGACTGCCCTGTTAAGTCAAAAAAATCAAATTGAATCAAAAATTAAAATTTCATGAGCATACTTGCTTACCATTTCCTCTCTCCACACCTGTGCAACCTCAGTTTTCTATGAGGTGACGAGAACATACGTTTGGTATTAAACTGGTCAATAATTACAGATCATTCTCATTTCAGCCTTGCTTCACGCTATAACTTTTTCCACAGCCGTTCATAACCATTAGTCATGTTACACATTTGTTTTTTACAATCTTTTCCGTGTAGCATGACTAACTGCAATGGCTAGATTGGAAGCAGCTTTTCCATAGAGGGATCTCCATGTTTTCCGCAAAGGCTTTGACTGTTGGTCAGTGGCTACAACATTGGCAACTCTGCTGAGGAAATTGAATGTCAGGCAAACATTGTTGGTTGGTCAGTCTAGATCGCAACGTCTTTACCAGCATGTTCACTACACCCACATATTTTTAAGATTTCAACAAAACGGTTTTGTGAATTTTTGGATCTTGTAGTTATGCAACATAAAGAAACCCAAGAAACCCCCGATTCGTTTTGCTCGCAATGTTGCAAAGAGGGAATCAACGATGTTTTTGGTCATTGTGCAATGCAGAAAACATATCCTTAAAGTCACCAATTTCTCAAAGATATACCTACGCTTGGCTTGGTCTTATGACCATAGATCTGAGCTATTTTAAATACCCTACATTTAAGAAATACTATTCATGTTGTGGTATGTACGCCCCTAATCCCCTGCTAATCTGCGCCAATGTTTATCCCTGACCTCATTTTGACCAATACCAATCCCTACGATAGTGGTCTTGCAAAACCTCAAGAGCCTTCAGGCACGCAAGAATAGGCTCTAGAAGTTTGTGGATTTAAAGAAATCCTTTGGCCTAAGTCAATCATGTGGTGGATGAAACACGCTCCTGTTTAAAGTTGCTATGATGGACTTGCATTTTTGCTGACTTCAGGTTAGATCTGGATGTATTTTTATTTAAACCAACTCACAATATTATTATCCACACTGCTGAGACATTGCTGGGTTGACCCATAGAGGTAATAATAATTAATAAATTGATTACCTCTATGGATTGACCAAGCTCTTGGGATTCATAAAACGACCCTACATAATTCCAGATGAAATTTTGATTCTGTTATGACCCTGATCAACAAAATCGGGGAGCTTAGTGGCGCCCACAAACATACATCCCCTTGTTTGATAGTGATTGCCACTCACTCCCCGATTTGAAGTTGGAGCACTTCGACTTAGTAATCTATGACCTAGATGCTTCTTCATCATTCAGATTGAGCTGCACTGCAGGGAATACTTCTTTCCTCACTCACCTTATGTAAGCAGGTGTCTACAATTTTATTACAGATTTCGGTGAGGTTGTCATAGATCTGCATGTGATATCGTACGAAGTTAGCCACGTCCTCATTTGTCATGACGTCATATATACCGTCACATGCTAACACTATAAACTGGTCATCTGTCTGTCGCTTTACTACAGTTACCTAAACCAAAGAAATAGGGTGTGAGTGTAAGCTCTCAGACTTAAACTCGGGTGGAGTAGTGACACTATGTTATGCATTTCTCTCTAGTTGGTTGCTAACATCTCCAAGCAATTTGAGCATGTGGACTACAATGTTTATTCAGCTATGTATGTATCAAATGTAACAATTATGCCCCCCAGTATAATGTGCATAGTCATTGGGCCACTGTTTTTTTTGGCCAATAAACGGCTACACCAGCAGAGTGTGGAGATCATATAGTGTGGAAAGGGACTTTCTGTCCACATAATGGGAGGGAACAGAATAGTAAATGCACACTTGTAGGCCTATTGGCATGCGGGAGAGCGGAAATTTATTATTTATTTATTATTATTTTTTCTTCAATAGCTAGATAGTTCATAGTTGCTTGCAAGTTACTCCCTCATGGGAAAGCAACTCCAAATCCAGACAAAGTGAGTCATACTTGATAGCCCATTTAGGGAGTGTATGAAATATGGTAAAGATTCCCATCTTTGGTGGACCCTGGACTAACACTCCACTGTCATATGCAGTGTGAACAGGACAATGTATTTTGTTGTAGATTACGGATCAGACAAGTTACATTAGAAGATTAGAAACTACACAAAGAGTCCAAAGGGAGGGCCAATAGTAGGCTAATGTATTATTATCGCAAATTGCATAATTTTGCAATAGAAATATTATCAACTGTGTACCACATTAGTGGCACACAGTCAGTTGGTTTCACCTGAGATCTTTTGGTGTAAATCACAAAAATATTATGATATGCTGATGCTGTTAGCTGTCAGTGCTTAGGGTCAACTAGTAGTGCTCATTAACTTTTTGTTTCAACCCATTGACAGGACACAAGACACGAATACGATAGTCAATATCCCACAAACCAACAACCTAGCAAAAATTCCAAGACTCAATTCTAATCAATTTAACAAAGGTTGTCCATTTCGTACATTTCATACATGCACAGCATTGTAGCACAAAAAATTTGCAGGTAAATTACAAGACAAACATAACCCTTATCCTTACTTCTGGTTCTGGAGACACTAATTGTTCACATGGTCCCATCTGGTTATTCATTTTATAGTCAAAGTCTCCAAGTGCTCTGGAAACCGCTAGAGATCCATTTACCCTTTGAATCATTACTTGGCCTAAAAGGTAAGAATGGATTGATCACATCATCATATACATACAAGACTACGGAATGCAGCTATGTTGAGTATAACAACTCTTGATTATGCATTTTGAATCCAGAAACAACTCATATGCTATTACTTCATGGCTATGAAGCCTTCGGGAGGTTTTTGATCCAGTCGAGTTGGGCAAGATATCATTTACGCAATGTACCCAGTAATATTACTATTTAACCTGAGTGCACTTGGGGCTATCACAATTACTACACATAACATACGCCTCGCATCACAATCCAATTTAGTATCTCATCCACAGTGTCCGTTCAACTGATATGGCCTAATATTAACCCAGAGTATATTAACACTGGCCATGCAATCAATTCCCTTGTTCCTGGATAGATAATTTTAGCGCATTGATTTAGAGAGCATAGCATGACTCATTTCATCATGCTTAGATTAAAATTGGATGCAAAGTATTGCGAAATCGCCATTATCAATCCTTGCTAACAGTTTGCAAAGACACCCTGCACAAAATCAATGTATACATGGATATCATACAGAGTTAGTTAGGCGCAGAATACTAAAGAGGCAAATGACAAAATAAGTTTTATAACAGTCTCATACAAACAGTACACCTGTGCCAGACTTGCCAATGTACAATATAAAGTGTACATGAGAACTCTGGAACCACGTTTATTGACTTAAGATCTTTACCTCCGGCCTTTGTTATACGATCCCTCTCTTCGGGATTAGTAGGTTTATGGTCTTCAGTGTGAAAAGAGACGCCTTCTGGCCTGGCTACAAGGCCTCGGGAATCTCCGCAATTTCCAAATATCAGGCTATCAGGTGTGACGAAAACAACAATGGCTGTTGAACCGCTTCTATCTTCCCCTGTGGCAACTTCGGGGAGGCTTCTGATATCGTTATCCAATTCCAGAAAGCCTGTCCTCACCCCTTTTAACACATCATCCATTGTTGGCCGCCACTCCTCTGGTGGAGCATCAAGGCCACCACGAAAGTCTGCATTAGTTATTATAAAATCAAGCAGTCTTTGTGAACTATGTGCAGACACCCGGGCACCAGCATGCCCATCAAACACAGCAAAGAAACTCCAGTCTGTCATTCCATGAGGTAGACCGACAACCGCTGAGTGGGCATCTTCCTGCTCTATTCTCCATCCCTGCATAGAGGCTAAACCAAACCGCAGTGAGTTTCCTTCGCCGCTTTCATTGTGCTTCTCAGTCTTAGGTCGCTCTAAGAAGGCCCCCATGACAACCTAATTAATACTTGCGCTTTCCTCCGACCGACGGTGCAGTGTTCTAGTGTAGCTTCTGCGCACCAAGGTCCATTCCACTTCAACGCCAAATCTGGATTGCCTTCACTCACTCTACAAAGGAGAAATCGCTCAGTTTAGAGTTATCAGTATCCTCAGGCTTAAAGAGAATATAATCTTCAAGTTTTGCATTGTTTAGTTGAAGTTAAAGCTCTACAATTTGTAGAACAAAAGTTATCAGGCTTTCGCATCTCCAACTGTGAACGCCTCTTTTCCTATGACATCAGAGAAGAGTCACAGTTAATGACTTGAACCTTGATACCTTCTGTTTAACAAGTTGTGGTACCTGGCACGAATGAAGGGGGTGTGGACAAATCTTGCTCAACAATTTTGAGTAAATTGGATAAAATTTCATACTGTCTGTTTCATACCTGTTTGGGTATTTTTGAGTGTGTGTGGTTGATACTGGACGTAGCGGTGTAAACATGCTTGCAAACCTTAGCAGCCCTTGATTTTGGAGTGTCCTTCCCAAAAACACTTTCATTCACAATACATGTATGTTTGTCCAATGACTGTGTCAATCCACACATCATATGTGTGTGGATGCTAAGAGATTGGAAGATCAGATATCTTCATTGTAACTACCCTCCGAACTTTTAGTTAGTATGCACTAACACATTTGCGCTTCTAGTCAGATATACATTTATTGTGATTTCGGACCGACACACACATTTCTTCCATGACCTTTTTTGTCCTTTCCTCCATTATGGCCATTGCCAAAAAAGTCTTTTTTTCACAGCCTCCCTCCACATAATACAGCGGTGTGCAACATACCACAATGTCTGTTGACCAGTTTATGTACCAAAGAAGATGTATCGTAAAGTCCCACTTCATACTCACGTGGTTAAAAGGTGAATCATGCCATATTAAATCAAAAAAAATTAATTTGTAAATCACCCCCCCCCCCCTTAATGGCTTAGACGCATTACAGCAGTCTGTAACTGTGGCTAAAAAACGAGTCCATTTAAATAGCATGGTCTCACTTTTTAGTCCTATTTCAATCTAAAATGGAGTGGCTCTCAATATTTAGCCAGTGAATTTCACATTATTTTAGCCGCGCTCATCATTTAGTCGCACAACTATTAAGCGAGACTTTATGAAGCATGTTAGTGGTCACATCCTTATACGTCTTTATAAGCGCAAAATTTTTTAGGTTTGAGGATCGCATCTATTTGCTACAGCAAGCTAAATCCACTTAAAAGTGTAAAACGACCAACAGCTATTTTCTGAATTGCTCTAACCTATTTACCAGGAAGAGACAAGGAAATTCATAGGCTACAACTGTAAGATTATCCCCCTCAGCAGACTTGGCGCCCTAGCATAAAATATCTGTTCCTGCCATCAACCACAAAAGAAGGACAAAAAGTGTATAGGCCTGTATAGACTAATTTTTATTCAGGCCTATCGGTTATATCGAAGCCATATCATTTTTCGAGGGGGTTGATGCGGCATTAATACCTTATGCAGTATTTGAGCGGATGTAAAAAGAAAGCGCCCCTTGAGTATCGAGGACAACCACTTTGTCCGGTCATGCATGCCAAATCATTTTACACCTTTGCCTATCTATCCGATGGCTCAGATGCATTAGCAATGTTTCTTCAACCTGATCATCTTCAGACAGTCCGGTGTGCCATGATTTAATCAATAGGCCTAGGTCAGTGGTTGAAAGCAAGAATAAGTAAGCCTATATTTTTACCAATTTTAGTCATGTGCATGTTACTTTATGCCGACTACTCTGCTCAGGTTCACTGTGCTTCGATTACAAGCAAAGCATGTCTGTTTAGCCATCATCATTCAATTCAATAAGCCACACAATACAAAATTTTCGTTGAGTGAGTGGTGGCAACACAGACAGATGTGCTTGTAAACAACAAATCATACAAGCTCATCTATCTTCTTAGATACTATTTTTGCTCCAAGAGAGCAAAGTAACAGTTTATGACATATGACAGTAGAAAACTATATAACAAGAGTACAAACAAATCAGGAATATGCAGCAAATGATCATAATTGCCCTGGCATGTCATGTCAATTTATTTGCCATGTGAAAAAAGTTGGAGATGAGACTGAGGTCTTTGTTTGTAATGCAATGGAATGGCCAGCAATACTGGCTTTATGTCTTACAATCTCAGCACTGCAATTAGCACCAGTGAGATCTGGTAGACCATTATGATGAATCAAAATATGTATGCAACCTACATGCAAGCATATGGCTAGTAACTTTTCCCTGAGTCTGCAGGAGTGTACCTTCCTTCTTCAATTCAATGCATAACTTGGTGTTTCTACCCACAATGCACAACGGAAGTCTATTTTACGCTTGCGTTGCATGTTGTCTATTTTTAGAATGTGATGACCTCATCACTAGTTGCACAGAATTGACCTTTGACACCATGACAAGTTATCCCTGGGTTCTTCAAAGAAATTGGCAGACCTCCCACAGTCATTTCAGAAACCTAGGTTACAGTACTTGTTCTCTTCATGAAATGTATGGCAACCACATATCATTCAGATCATTGTATATATTTAGATGTCAGTGGTGCTAAATGTGACTAGACTAGAGAGGAATGAATGAGAAATACTGATAGCAGATGCTCCCACAGGTCAGTTGCACCTCTAGCTGAGATGCAATAGGTTGCTTTCTTTGACACATCATTCACCATGGCTGCCAGGAAGAGGCACCTGCAGCAGGGTGATGGTATGAGAGAAGAATCTGCAGATGTTGGCAATGAAAGAGACCAAAGCAGTCAGCTCCATGGCCAGAGTAGAAATGCCAATGGTACAGGGCAGCACAGTGCTTCTGATGAGAAGGGAGAGGAGACAGTGTTGTATATTACCAAGTTTCAAAAGCGTCTTCTCATCGTGTGTGGTACATTGCTCATCTTGTTGGTGGCAGTCGCTCTCGGGATGATGTGGAACGAAAGTCGTCGACATTGGACGCCAGATCCGGAGGTAATCATTGAATTTGAACTGTGCTTGAATACAACCAAGGAGTTAGAATCCTAGATACAACATAAGATGTTGTTTGATCGCCCGACTTGTTTATTTACATTGGTTTTGCTTTTGCAATCCCGACATGCTGTGTGAAAGTGTATAATCAGAGGAAACTGTGGGCACTATATCTGTGGCATGTAGCCAATCTGTGTTGAAGAAAGGCGTTGTTGCCACCTCACCGAAATAAAGCTCCACATGGTTAAAACATAGCTATCTGTACCTTGAATGTTTACTTGTCTTCTTATATATGTAGGACTATCGACAGGTTGGACACGAAGCACTAGCGCTTTTCCGTCAGCATGATCTCAACAATGATGGAGTGCTCAATTTGAAGGAATTTGAACCTTTGGGTCATATACTGGTTGATGTCAATGTGAGTAGCTATGAGCCCTTAAACATGTATCAACACTCAGAATGTTACAATATGCATGTAGTGCTTTTTTTCTGTAGTATTCAAGGTATCGCCGAGGCTATGTAGCTCGTCCTATGGTTGAGTAAGCGCATTAGTTTGCTTATTGACTCTTTGCAGTTGGAGTGGATTAAATACGCAAAAAAAAACAGATTCAAACAAACTGCTTAGGCTCTGTGTAAGGATTGAGCATGAACTAAAAGGTTACTAGATGAATGTATAATTTTGTGATATGGGATACAACGGGTACCTGATATATAGAACAATGTAGACCTTAATGATTTTGTTGCTTTTGAATCATGCCACCGTGTAGGGATCTATTTTGGAAAATTAACACTTCACAACTGTTCAACTCCCTAAAACTGGCTATATTTTGTTTGCTGTTTCCTAACTAAATAATTAAAATAATGTGGTATTTGATATTCATAGCCCGGACCAGAGAGAAAGTTTAATAAGATGTTTAGTTCAAACCTGACCTGTTGATGTTTGCCGAATAACAATCTTTCATGTAGCGGTTGCAATCAAATGGTGGGTTGAATTTTGGAAAAATGAAAGTGTACAGTACAGCAGGCAGAATTGGTAACATATCACTTTTTTTCACATCATTTGGTTCCAAAACATGACATACGATGATGTGATTCAATGAAGAACACATGAACACGGTGGTCAAACTGGTAGCTTATTTTTTATTAAAGTCACCAGTTCTTCCTCAAATTATCAATTTCGTATTTGGTACATGGCTTTCTGTGGGTGTAAAAACAAAATACCGCTAGATCTCACTGATATGTGGTAAATTTTGATTAATATCATATGCAAATTACTTCCTTCCTTACATCACCACACTTTCTGAAAAACTTACTAATTTTTAGCGTTACCTTTCACTGCCACCTCATCTATCAAATTTTGAACCAATTTATTGTAAGGTTTCAATTTATTGATTTCAATTGTATGTTTTGTGTAATTGCTGATCGTTACGCTGCTGGTACATGTATTTAGGGATAA
>ERZ1740056.215-NODE-215-length-9941-cov-6.064637_pt1 | contig 9941 bp, 7 predicted proteins | sample MGYA00581746_ERZ1740056 | MGnify/ENA primary metagenome ERZ1740056 (study PRJEB43018, sample SAMN04849745) | marine metagenome | isolation source: floating plastic debris | place: Pacific Ocean | collected 2008-09-01 | study: EMG produced TPA metagenomics assembly of...
ATATATATATATATATATATATATATATATATATATATATATATATGTACATGTAGATATATACATTGTTTTAAAGAAGAAGGAGCACAGTGATTCCAATGGTTTCTTTACAAGTTGCAGTTCAGTGAAGGCAGCTTATATACAGCGAAAGGTTTACTGACAGGCCTCAATCTGTCCATTGCAGGGTTGTCAACTTTCCTTATGACATGTTGTATAAATCATGACATAAGCTTGTGAGCCTCATCAGGTATGTGGGCCAGGAATCTGGTAACTTGTATGATACCAATACCAGTGGGTCTAATTTAGATACTTATTCTTCAAGAAGTGTCAGGTGCCATAGCATTGATCTAAATCCTTGGACATACAGGGATGTCAGACAGGGATGACATACAGGGATGATGGCTAGGACCATAGGACAGGGATGGGTGTTGACTGATTCCATTTTTGAGACATGGTTGTTATAATGGATTTCCTTGTTGAGCTCAGGGAGGAGAGTTATTTCTCTTGACTCTCCAGCAGAGGTAGGATGATAAGAATGTCTGGCATCCACTTGTTCTCGCAGTTTGCTCTTCTACATAATAAATATGAATGTCAAAAAATAATTGTAGGTTGCGGTCAGTTCACCTGCTGTAGTTCCACACACATTACAAACTAAGTAAAACAATATTTCACACAAGGCAAAAAGTTAACATGGCTACTAACCAGGTAACCAGAGGAGCTGGCTATAACATTGAGTCGGATCTCTGGGCTTGTGAGCTGAGCATGATTGTCCTTGTATGGGAGTCAGAAGAAGTTTTCTCCCTTTAGTGAACTGGCACTCACATGTTGGTAATTGTCCGCCATACGTTGCATTCGACTGCTGCTGAGACTTCCTATCACTGAATCTCCCCACTGCTTCTTGTACCTTATAAAATAGAAAAAATAATATAATACATAAAAAAGCTGCAAGTGTTTATAGGTATTGGATGGATGGAAACCTACCTACACATCATGTATATATGTATTGCCTCTTTCGACCCCACCCCAGTATGGTGGCAAAATGCCGCGATTAACAGCACAACTCAGCCACATATTGACTAGCCCACGGCTTTTAAGCCCAATCTTAGTGTTTACATATGCGGCGGGGACAGCTAGCCCCCAACTCCTGAATATATCCCGGAACCTGGCCATGGCAGAGTTTTCTGTGAAAAGTTTCGCTCAGTTTATGTGGTGAAGGGTGCATGAAGCTTGCTCACAGATCTGTTCTAAAACAGACATATTGACTGAAAACAAATATGCTACTACAAACATACAGGCATAGCCCGTTTTTTTCTTGAGAGTTGAAATTTTCTTTGACACACACTCAACATTGAACGAGGTTAAGCTCCACAGTCATGTATGTATGAGTGAGTCCCGCCGCAGCAGAATAAATGATGTACTAAAAGATTGGAAAGTCAGAATTTCCTGATGTCATATTCATTGCAAAAAAACAGGATTTCCACCAAATAAAATTGTTGATTTATTCTAATCCTTTCTATCTACAAGCCGAGCACACTTCTGGAAATTTAATAATTACTAATTTATATTCCACAGTGTTCAGTGAAAAACAAATTTCCATCTTTCTTGTCCCAAATTTTTTACTCATCTGAAATCATAGCAAATCAAATTTTTGAATCTTTTTCAAATTCATGATATTTTATGGTTGATGCGTACTCACTCACCAGTTCAAACAGTTGTTGCATATCATGGCTTGCTCCATATTTATAAAGCGCTATGATAAAAGCCCTGATGAAAGGAGATCCCAGCTTGGTATTTCTGTGTGATACAAATGCTGAAATAATATAAACGTAGCTAGAACTCTCAAAACATTGACTCATTTTTATGCATAAAAAGTACAAATCCAAAAGCGTATTTGACACCTAAATGTATATTAAAAATAAAACCAGTGTGTGTTAAATACTTTTGATTGATCTGATAGGAAACTTCTAGTTTGATTATTATTAAAATTTGCAAGATTATGTATTATTCACCATTGCTTCATTAAAAGTTCAAACTCGTTTGGCAACAAGCTAATTTATTGTTATTCAAACTCTAAACCGACAGCAAAAACATCGTGAAATGTCAGCACTCATATATAAAATTAAAACTTCCATATTGCGAGCATCTAAGATGATTACACTCTGACTCTGACCCAGGAGACTGGAATTCAATCCCCACTGCAGCATACCCTGAACTAAGGCTCTGAGCTTTCATTGATTCACTCAACTCAATTGCAAATGAAGAACAGCCATTTTGCTGGGAAGGTACCTTACATCAGACTGACGCGCTGTCCTGTCAAGGGGTATGACAATTTTTGTGATGCTTCAAGTCTTTCAAAGAGAGATGAGCTCGTACCGCTGCCGCTTTCCTGGTTGGAGTTCTGACAACTTAACTTAAGATTGTGCCAAATTATTAAGTTAGTCAACCTAAGTTTAGCAAACTTACAGCTAAAGCTCGACTTCATGATAATAAGATTAGCAGTGTTGAAGTCATCATGATCCCTCGTTGTTGTTACTGGGGCTGGTGGTGATGCTTGATAGCTGCTTTCAGAGGTCTCAGGAAGGCTGACTTGGTATGAGCATGTGCTAGGAAAAGAAGGTAGTACTTCAGTTGATGGTGTCAACGGGGCGTCTGAGTGGACGCTGCCACAGGATGCGCTGCCGGGGTACGTCAGGTCGGTCGGACTACCGGCCAAGTTTTCCCGCTGAGTTGATGCCTGGTGCAGATTATGACTGGCTGTGAACCTACACGCAGGTCTTATTTCCTTATCACCTGAAAATTTTCCAGATGTAGGTTGTATAAGCATAGGTGAAATATCGGGCTTTTTAGAGGTGCTTATATGTTAAATAAGTTCACTTTGTCATTCTATTTTTTCAGTTTGTAAGGGTCATGCATGTGATGTTGTGTCGTGACACGTCATTTTTGGGTCAGGTCACTAAAAATATATGGTTTCTGTAAATGCTTCTGTTGAAGCCAGAAGTGCTTTGATTCCTTTGACATTGTACACAGCATTGAACTGCCTTATTATTACTTTTGTTTATCTTCCTGGGCAAATTTGATTCAAAATAACCAATGCTGAAATTCAAACATTTTCACATAAATATTAGTCATGGGAGAATGTTGTCATCAAGTGGCACTGTCTCTCTTTAAAAGCAAAAGCAGCAACAGAATTGTGAAAATTTGTGTAAAATAGAGTCGTGCCCACATTATTTTCTCACTGAAAAAATTTTCACAAGCCATGATCAGCATTTGTAAAGGGGGCGCAACTCTCTATATCATAACTTAGGGCAAACTAAGCTTTGTCGGTCAATTTCACTGTCTAGTGATGGTCCAAACTGTGCAATAATCATTGCTCAATCAAGCCAGGGCCATTTTTGAGTGCCCCAGTTCAACAAAATAGGTAATTGTAACCAAGTCATTATTATTATTGAAGACTGCACACTGACCTTGCAGAACAAATTGTCATCTCAGCAAGGTCTTGGTCTGTGAACAATATTAGGCATATTCAAAAAATTCACTTGAAAATGCCAAAAATGAGTTGCCTCCTCTATGTGATTATGACATATTTGCGGGGCAGTCAATTTTGAAGGACCATAAAGACATGTTTTGGTAGTAGTTAATCAGATATTGTTGCATAGAATGGCCATATCTTGTCCTTGCATGAATTTGAAACTACTTGGTTGCGGAAATTTTGGATTCTGGATTCTAAGAGTTGAAACTTGGCCAAAAACGTAGATCAAGTCTGATCCAATTTGCCTGCATTAGGGTTGCTCCCCCTCCACTGTTCGAGCTTGAGGGGAAGCAACTCCAATGCAGGCAAAATGGATCAAACTTGATCTAGGCAAAAACGTATGTCATAATTACAGATGGGGACGGCTCTTAATGCGATCTTTTGTGGCATTTCTAGGTGCCTATGAATTTTTTAACTACACCTTTAGAGTTAATAGACCAAGTCCTTGCTGATTACGATTTGCTTTCCGAGTTCTCTGTGTAGTCTTTAAGTCTGTGGTCATATGTATTTCGTTTTGTAAATCTTTCTGTGTTAGCGATGATCTCACTGAATATCTCAATTGTGTGAGTGCCATTTTTCATATGCCATTACCTGCACATGATTGTATGACAACGAGCCGTGGTTTTCCTCTCATAGCTGGAAAGTTTTCCGGTGATAATAACTCATATAAATCTGTTAGCCTGATGTGAATTCCGTCACAGCCCTGTATGGTCCCGTCACCCCCATGACTGGACAGTACAAGAACAAACATTCCATATCGAGTATGAATCGAGTCTCCACTGTCATCTACGAGCTGTGTCTCTGCGTGAACCGTCTCAACAATATCCTACAAAAATTATAATGAGAAATCCATCCCTAAGGGAATTGAGGGAGGGAAAAAGTAGTGAGCTTCAGCAAACATGTGTCTGCACTGTCTGCATGTTTCAACTCTCCCATACATAGGCAATTTAACATTACAAGCAGAAAGATATGGCTCAGGTTAAAACATCTTAATAGTGTAATATATAGTAGTTGAACAAAAATAGACACTAAGCATGTGTGTTACCTTTGCGGTGTAATCTCGGAACTCTCCAGATATAATGAAGCCGAACTTTGCCAAAACTCTTTTCATATTGCGATGGTCAATATCAGCACCTCTTCTCCATTCAGCCTTCTCAGTGAATTTGTTTGAGATTAGAAGTGCACGTCCTCTGGGCTCAGTCATCATAAACAACTGAAAATAAATCCAGGTGAAACCCATATGTACCTGGGTACGGCAACCCAGTATATTTTTCCATGAACAGACTGATTGGTCAGTCCACTTGCTCAATATGCAAAAAGATCTACTGAGCTCACAGAAATGCTGTCCCGACTATGCTGAGCTTATTTTCAAGCCCTTCTTGGTTTGATTATTCTGTACACACTTTGCCAGTCATATCAAAGTTATCTACTCATGCTGGTAAGGAGTGTAACTCCCGCATTCAGACATCATTGCAATTTGAGAATCATGTAGACCAATATTTTGGCAGAGTGTATTTGACTAACGGAAATTCACCAGTATTATAAAATACTTGGTATGGAGAATGAAGATACAATGTTTTCATTGACCAACTTCCTACCTGATCTGGGGAGCATTGATTGTCACTTATCACTGGTTCGAGGTTGATGTTTGCGTCTTCTAACTCCAGAAACCTGACAATTTCTGAAGCAGAATCAGTCTCACTTTCCACATAGGAATCTGATTCTTCACCATCACTCTCCATAGGGGCAGAGGGAACAAACACTGCAAAATTAGTATTCATAAATCTACTACGAGAGCCGCATGGGACACAGATCTATATTTCAGAATAGACTTGTTTGTGATCCTTGCTGGCAGTGTTTTTTGTCTAAGTGACTGTGTCTCCTTAAAAAACTGTAAAGAGAAATAACAGAGCAAGTGTAGCTATCATGTGTAGCTACATGTCTTCAACTTCCACACAGCTCCAAAACTGCTCCTTAATGACTATAGAAGACCACAAAGTGAAGCACTCTCTTCTCACCTTCACCACTTCCAGACGATCCTGGCTGAATTTGAGTGTGATTCTGCAATGACTCAATATATTTCTGTAAAGCGGTTACTGCTCTTTCGCTTAACGAAAGACCTACAAGGACAACAAAATTTGCCAAAATTATGTCACCTAATGCCACTTTTTTTTAATAGCAAATGCTACGTGGGGCAAAAACCATCACATGGTAAAACAGTAACTCAATTAGCCAGCATTAGTTTGAGCGCTCAGACTATGACATGTCCCCGCAAGACGAGCAAGCATGGTCTATAAATACAAAATCCAATAATCGCCAGATCAGTGTATAGGAATTTATGTCGATGTGGCTTACACGGAAATCGTAAAGCCATTGGCACAGTGAGAGAGCCATCTATGGAGTTGTCATTTAAACAAGGCACAGGTCTTTCTCCATGAAAATTTTCTAGTCTGTTCGACATAGGACTTCTTCCTGTGACAGTGTTCGGTAGCTGGTACCATTCTGGATCCTCCATGATATCGGGGTTTTTGGCTCCGAGCAGCAGACAGTGTGCGCAAAAGAATCGACATATGGGTCGAGCAGCAACCCAAACAAGTAACACCTTCTTGAGTATCGTGTCTACAATCAACATGACTGTTTTCCAGGCTTTACTGATATTTTCTGAATCAGTGTCTGCTTGCACAGTAAGGGAGCGAGCTTTCCAGTCATGTATAACTCGGCTCACGATGTGTCCGCGGTGCAACTCAGCACCATTATGTGCTACTGTGATTCTGTCCGTCTCAACTGGACCATCAAAGAAATTCAAATACACCACAGTCAATAAGTTATAAACATAAGAGGGAGGTGTCAGGCCTACAAACAAAATGTCTATCTTCAACCTGATCTTTGTTGTTGGTTGCATCCTGATTTCAAATGGTGAAAAGTAAGGAAGGATAAATTTTTCCCTTTTAGTGCGGGTAATCGGCCCACACACTAGGTAGAATGTCTTCAGCAAATGCAATGCCGTCTCAAAAGGGAATCGCTGACGATGAGAGTCAGCTTCATAAATTTGGTAAAGTACTGCTTTGTCAAGTATCCCAGTTTCTCGGAAGCTTTTTACGAGTGATCTATAACGCTGTTCTGATACAAACTCATCATAGCAGCGATATGAATGAGCAGATAGAACATAACTCTCCCACTGTGGTCCACTACGGTGATGGTAGAGACGTGTGATCACTTCTGTTACTATTTCGATTCTGTGGAATACAATGTTCTTTAAACTCGGTTCTCTTTCAAACCACAGAATCTTACCGATATTGTGCAAGTATCTAAGTATGTAGTGTCCTTCGTCTCCTGGGAATGCTAAGCTGATTTCACTGAGCTCCAAAAATAGTTTATCGCCTTGTTGCATCAAATATTCCAACACTTTTTCCCAGAGCTTTGGAATAGTATCAATGCAGCAGCGTTTATCTAGAGCTGACCTAAGCTCCTGGATGACTTCTAAGTTTTCAGCGTTTTCAAACACATAAATATCCGTTTCGGAAAATAACTGTCTATCTCTAGATACAAAGTGCAGTATTTTCAGAAGCGCGCTGTCCTGTCTAGACATCAACTCTTCTTCCTCGACCATCTCGCTTCGCAATTCCTCGACAAACTTAAGCAAATCCTTTTTGCTCTCATCGAATGCTTCTGGGGAGACAAAGCAATCTTTGTGTGTTAATACAAGAATTGGAGCACCAAGCAGAGGACACGTGAGATAAAGGTGGGATAGGAAATCCATACACAGCTGTCTTGCCGCTTCCTTGCTACCCTCTTTCAGAGAAATCTGAGCGAATTCATCCATGTTCACAACAATAATAGGAATGTAATTTTTACGTATTAGAAGCTGATACGCGATGTGGTAGATTTTATGTCCACCAAAATCGAAGATCTTTAGCGGATAGCCGCCCAGTTCGAGTTCTTCAACGTTAAAGGCTTCTGTGGTATCGTCTTTGACACCCAATGCATTACGATGCGATAGTGTCCTAGTTTGCCTTTGAAGCGTCCATATCAGGCTTGTCTTTCCTGCCATCTTGCTCCCAATAACGGCTGCTGATATTGTAGGCATATTTCTACCAGTTCCTTTTTCCATGTCCACGTAGTATTTCTTCATAGCACCCAATCCCTGCTCACAGACTTCATAAGGAGGAGATTGAAGATTAACGCAATGATTGCAATCCAGTATCTCAAGGTTTGGTAAGTTGAATAATCCTCTATCAAGAGATTTTAGGGTACCAACATTCATAACACCCAATTCCTTCAGACAAAGTAGAAATGGTATTACTGATGGGATGACTTCAAACTTGTTTTCGCATCCAAGTTTGAATGAATTTCCCATTTTTAACCGCTCCAGCTTCTGCAAGTTGATGAGCCTGCAAAATGATAATTTAAATTCTTGACACTGATTTGCACCAGTAGATAAACTAAGCTCACATCTGAGAGAAAAGTATCTGGGTACAGTGATCTAAAAAGAACTAATATTTTAAATGTGACCATGTGTATAAGCTATAAATCATACCAAGACGGCCTCAAACTGTTTGGGTAGATCTGCGTTAGTCTGAGATCATATAAGATTTCTTCCTGTAAGGTATATATTGAAAAGTACTTGATGATTCTTTATTTCTTACCGATGATCTAGATTGGAGAGACAGCAGTCTGAAAGTCTCAACTCCTGGAGCTCACTCATCTCATACACAACTTCAGGGAGCTCTTCAAACTTATTGTCACAAATCATAAGCTGTCTTAGATTTTTTAGTTGACCTAACCTGTAAAATCGACAATAATGCTGTACATGCAACAAACTTACCATATGTAGCTCAGACTGATTTAGAACTTACCATAACTGCTCAACACGTCTGAAATCAGTTTGTTATATTAGGAAGCAGGGCGTTCATCGATGAAATACTTACTGCTTAATGGTAGTTGTCTAGTAGTTTGCAAAAAGCCAGAGAAAAATCGTAGCGTACTATGGCCAAAAAGTGACCCAAATACAATGAAGAAACAGAGCATGCAAAGCGGTGGCCAGATTTGGATCTTGTAGCACGCCTACGTACCAACGTTGATGAGTTTCAATCTTTCTAAATAATACTGACTGCCAAGTTGTTTGCCACTTGCCGATTTGTTTGCCCCATGATTGGCATGTGTTTTCATGGATTTGAGAAACGCATCATGCCTGGTATCAATAAGCGGTCATCACTGGGAGAGAGATGGAAGCAGGCAGAAGCCTGAGCCATTGAATAATTGAATAATTGAATCTGCTGAATACCTTCAGCCAATCAAAATGCTCATCCTAAGCACTGAAATTTAATTGTGCATCGTATAATGCAGTCAGCAATGATGGCTCATCAATAATTGAAATGCATTCTGGAGTGCCTTCCTGTTCCTGTAAGCACTGAACCAGTCTACAGTGATGACAAGTTTGCTAACAGCTACTCGAATCCGTATAAACTATATATCAGTGGTTTTCCACTTTTGTAGGTAAGGATAACTCACTTTGCCAAAAATCACCCCATGCGCTATTGTTTGCACGGAAATTGGTGAGAACTCAGACCCATACAGTTTCCATGCTTTTGAGAAAGTTGATGGCGTTATTTACCGTTTGTCCAGATCAGTGAGACTACAGCTGTACATATACAGAGCTTTGAGAGAAGGCAGCTCATACACAGATAGAGGTACTTCTCCAACAGGGTTACTACTGAAGTCCAACACCTCTAACTGCTTCAGATTCCTCAGACTGCCAATAAAAGGATATTCTCTTAGTCGGCTTAGCACATTTTACCAATATAATTGTAACGAAAATAAACAGTAACAGAAGCGCTATGAGGTGCCAAAAAAAGAAAGCTGCATCCTTTACAAATAGTGATTAGGCTAAGCTACACCAATAAAATATCTTGATCTGGCCAATTAGCCCTCCAGGTAGAGTTTGGACAATGAAATGGCACACCAGCCAACAGCCAGCATAGTTTTGGACGTAAATAAAAAAACTTTCGCCAACTCCCGCTTGAACAGCCAATAAAATGGTTCCTCCTCTCCCAAATTACCTAGGAAATGGTGCCTCGTTTATGTAAAATGGTTTGAATAACAAAACAATATCCCACAGCCAACTGCAGTTGACAGCTATGGTCATCTAGATAAAGACATTTTATTGATGTAGCCAGAGTCAAATCGTTCAGAACTAAACAAATGCGTGTTATGGGTTAATACGTATGACATTACATTAAAAACGAACATGTAAGTACGGGCCATAGACATTGAGGTTTCTAGATTGGCCATTGGGTTTCAAAAAGTTTGCATCATCAAACTCCCGCAATGCACCAACACCACCCTCAATTTTGCGTTGCGTATAGCACATCTACTGGCAGCATATTATTCAAACAATATTTTCATAAGTCCT
>ERZ1740056.216-NODE-216-length-9939-cov-8.851679_pt1 | contig 9939 bp, 7 predicted proteins | sample MGYA00581746_ERZ1740056 | MGnify/ENA primary metagenome ERZ1740056 (study PRJEB43018, sample SAMN04849745) | marine metagenome | isolation source: floating plastic debris | place: Pacific Ocean | collected 2008-09-01 | study: EMG produced TPA metagenomics assembly of...
ACTGAGGCCCAGTAGTCAGTAGACAGCAGCGGTATTCGAACCCAGGACCTACAGCACTTGCGTGCCTCAGGCAGTCGCTTTACTAACTGAAACGTGATAAACTGCAGCAGTTCCATCACAGACAGAGTGACAGTGACGATTAAGAGGAAAACACTTTCTAAGATATAATGATAACACATATGCTACATCCAGAACGTCATGCTAAAATTAAACACCCAATTTTTATATTGTGGCGTAAAATAGGAGCTTTTGAGCTATATTTTACAATACCTGATTCATTTTAATCCCATAACATTTTGGCACATGTACATCACAAAATAGGAACTCTACTATCATCTAAAAGGGTAAATAAATGACGGTACATCTATTTATTTAGAAAGCTTGAAAACATGATTGGACATCTCTAAATACCTAGAGCTTATCGCAAAAGGTTAGATGGTGTCATAATTTTCATTCACTCCGATAGCTACAGGGATAAACAAGTGATTAAGTGAGAGCGCTTACCTGCAAGCACAGAGGAAGTATATGTTATCACTGGTTTGTTGGCTTTTGTACAGTGAAAATGGTGAAGGCCCGTGAAGGATAGGAGAATTATTTATAGCTTTTCACTGAAATGTGAGCATAATTTTCTAGTTCTAAATCGACATTGCCTTTTGCAAGAAAACTTGCTCTAGTTTACTAAGCTTATTGGTTATACCATCCTGTACCTGAATTGTAACACGCTGGCGATGTTATCCTCTTCCGCTATGGTCATTCGTTTAAATTATCATCGAACCTCACCTTCAAGGTAAGTCTCGTTCCTTAGCGTATTTAATGGTCTCTAACTCTCCAACTTTAGGGAGTTGAAAAGCTGGAAGCGTGAGAATCTCAAACAAATTTTGTGTCATTTTTCAAAATCATCTATTTTTTACATATAATTTCCCTCAAATCATTGTTTCCAAGGGAAATTTCCAAGCATTTTTTCATGTTTTCCATTCCAGTAACATTGTTGGAGTTATTGCTATTGGACTTGAAATGATAATAATCAATGAGATAAACCAGGGAGTAAACTCCCTGGATAAACAATGCTTCCACATTGTCGGAGTTATCTTCTCAATATTTTCAATCTGCCTAAAGCATTTTTCCATGCTTGTATCTGGCCAAAAGTCGTCAATGTATGGATTTCGTTTGCATGGAGCAACTGGGTGTATGTACAGATGGACTCAATAGGCAGCAGGCACTAGAGTTCAGCTAACCAGGCATCAATGTTGAGAAGGAAGATACCAGATTTGTGGCCAGCAAACTGGTGCTTGAGTTTTTCTTTAGGGATGGGTCCTAGCCCTCCAAAGAAACCTAAAACATTGACCCCGACGTGACTCGAACACGCAGCCTTCTGATCTGGAGTCAGACGCGCTACCAATTGCGCCACGGAGTCTTGATAACACCCCCAAACCCATAATTATGATGAATTGCAGGCTATCTCCCCGATTCCGGAGATCGCAGATCGGCAGATTAGGATGATTGATTAACCCACAATTATCTGTAATGTAATGTTTGCGCAGCGATGCGTGCGATCACCGTATTGCCACATGTTTTCATTGTCATCCTCACACAACCCATACTCCAGTCATACAGTGTAACAACGGGTACATACATGCTTGTTGTGCATAATATCAGGTTAAAAAGGAAATTGCTCCACCGTTCAATCCCGTTTCAACTGGTCAAAATGATCACAATAATTCACTATAAATATATACATGTATAATGTTTATCGCCTTACATAATGACTTTGAGCATGTCCTGCGTTATTTTTTAATGAAATTCACATGTTTTTGAATTTGAATCTAAAAATTTAAAATTGATCTACAGTTTTAATAGTCTTTGAGATTTTACTTGTATATCTACAATGTACTGTAGCAAGCAAAATGATGATAATACATTATACATTAATAGTACTGCAACAAATATGATCTCAGTAAAAATAAACTAAAATTGGATACAATAGTATTCTTTGTATGAGGAGATGAGTTTTATTGCAGTGCATTCCAATTATTTTTAGTTAATTGGGTAGAGAAAAATTGTACCTGGATGGTTAAGGGTTGATTTTATATGCTTGATTGTTCAAAATGTTTTTTCTTCCTCAAAAGCATTATTTAGGTTTGGGTAAATTAATAACATTCAAAAGAGAGAGAGAGAGAGCCCATCCAAATGCTCAGACTGGCCAACCATAATATGTTGCATGTACACTTGGTTGGGGCTAAATGTTGCATTATTTTTTGGAGTTGCCCTCACCCATTTGTGGGGGGAAAACTCCTACAAAATTGCTATAATTTCTGTGCTTTACCTGGTTTTACATCAGATTGAAGATATAGAGTCGCTGGCCAGTCTCAAGCTAATTATGCCCATAAACACTAGCCATCTGCAGTGTTTCTAGCATGGAGACGTCACGAATAATGTGCAGAGATGTCAGGTGTATAAAACAGACTATATTTTAAAGATAAAAGAATGCACATGATAAAGAAGCTGTTGAGAAGTAAACACATATCGCATAAAAAATGTCTAATGAGCTGATATTCCTGAGATGGGCTCATATGAGAAGAAGGTTGACGCCAACCACCTGTACTTTAAAAATTCAAAAGAAAGGGAAACGAATTGAAACGGGTGTTCAACAAGTAATAAGATTTGTGCCTGTAGGACGTGCTTTTGTACTTTGGCGCGACTCATATTAATGCTGTAGATCTCTAGCTACATTGCTGAACTACATGTAGATGGTTATGTTCATACATTTATAACACGATCAAACAGTGACATGATGCATGCGGGCATACAAAATATGAGAGAAGTCAGCTCATTTGTAATGCATTCATCATGCTGCCTAATTATTGGCACTAATATTAATAATGATGTATAATCTGTATGTGATGAGCGATTATTACCCACAGTAACCTCCTATCTCAGTGAGAGAGAAGTCAGCTTGCTCTGTTTCGTTGAAGGATAAACATCGGTGTGATTCTCAGCTTCTGCTTTTGTCAAATTATCAGGTACAATCTTAATATCTGAAATCTCTACTGTGTTGGCACACAAACCATTTGTTTCAATAGTTGTCGTTTTACATACATGTTTTTGTCTTGAAAAAGCATAACATTCAGACGCGCGATTTGCACTGACCGCATGAGATAAAAAAAGTTTTAAGTTTTGTGATGATAAAGCACAGCATGAAAAACAACGATGCCGATTATAAGCTATATAAACTTCCATAAACTTTTTTTGTTGATTCTTAATTGTTGATCAGTTAAGTATCTTAAAAATACAGTTTGTAGCAGCATTCTATTATTGTAAATCGGTGCCTGCTTCTCATATTTCCATCACAAATGTATAATGGAGTCTCTCAATGTTACAGGTAGACTAAAGGCACTGAAAATGGAAGGAACATCGGCGGGAGTAAAGGTAAGTGCCCTAAAATGTTCATTAAATAGAATGACCTCAAAGAATGTGCATGGATATGAATGCACTCCGGGCTTCCGGCACCTGATGGCAATCAGTAAAGCGAATATAAATTCGCACTGCAGCATGAATTGAAAGTGGCGTCAAGGTATGACGAACCTGCCTAGGGTACCCAAGCTGTGTCTATCATTTAAATTCGATAATTTTATGCTTGCATTTGTGATAAATACAGAGCGATCAATTTTACCAGTATGCAGATTGGAATGAGCCATGTATTTAGTAACATCGGATATGATGTACATGTATAACATGAGTAATACCTGTAAGACTGTGTCAGACCTGTACGAGTGATGTCAACAACAATATTGACAGGAATTTCATTCACCTTCATGCACAAAGAAATCACATCTGTTTTCACTACATGTTTAAGGAAGCAACCTGTAGGTTTTTAACCTGTCAGTGACATCAGATGAACAAGCTGTACAAAGCAATGTCATTATACTCCATATGGCTCTCTACTGCACTATGGCAGCACTTTATAATACAAGTGAAACAATGTATCTGATGTAAATAATACCGGCACTACATGTGAACTATGCAAATATCGTAGATGTTCAATAAGCTGAAATCCCTGTAAGCCCATCTTTTGTATTATTATCGTTGAGTGTATTCTTGAGATTATGCTCTTCACAATTGCTCCAATTTGAGGATTCATGCAACATCACATCTCGCTGTTTTGACAAAACACATTTGCATGGCTTTGACTTACTGAGGATTAAGGAGTACACTAGGTTTAGCTACTCATTTCATCCCTTCCCAGCATGAGCAACAAACAAGACGCTCGAGACTTGTTGGCTAGCCGTAAGCTGTTACTCGGTATTGCAAAAAATAAGGTACATGTACACTCTATTTTTACCATTTATCTAACAGAAGGAATTACAGAGCGAAAAAAGCTTCTTAAATGATATCATTACCATTAATACTACTTATTACACAAAGAAAAGTGCTAAATATTTTTCATGCACACCAGTTATCAATTAACAGCCAAACAAATTACAAAAATGTTGTAATTTGATTTATTTATCTGATTAGCCGGTTTGTTTGTTATTTGGTAATACGTGTGGTCTGGGCAATCCTAGACAGAACAATGTTCTCAAATTCAATCCAGACCGGTAGAATCTCGTTGTCGAAATTCTTATGATTATCTTCAAGCAGCAGGAAACAGACTCGTGGGCACTGGATTGATTACAATTATCGTAAACTGACTGCTAATTATTGAAAACTTGAGCAATATTACTTAAAGTATTTCTTAAAGCTTATGCAAGACAGTCTAACGGGTCAGGACATGTCAAAACCGAAATGGTGGCATCATTGATTGCACGTAATAATAACCTAAATAAATAATTATAAATATTATTGTATTCAAATTTATATATGATGGGATAGCTTTTCATATTAGAGAGTCACTTAAGTCAAGCATAGGTGTGTTTCTTTGGGGGTCGAGTTCCCGTTCCCTACACCTAATGTTTAGGGGTTTATATAAGTTTGTCTGGAAGTGCTCCTTTGAGGCACTTGGTTCGTTTCTTGTGGTATCCATTGGTTTAATGGTGTCATAACGAATAGTCTTGGCGACTCGGTTTGTTTCAAAAAATTATATGCCGCTGAATTTCAGCAACAATTTACTGTAGTACCCGATAGATTTACGCTCCATTGCCAAAGGGAGGCATAGTAGACAAAATAGAACACCTCAACCATGTTATCAAGGGATAAAAGTTATAACAATACTCTTTATTTACCGGTGACAAAAGTAAAGAATAAATCTTTTGCTACCCACTTTGAAGCTGCGTTGCGATTATGTTCACTATACCAGAATAGCATACACAGCATCGATTTGCGAGCTATTCGCTACCCTGGCCACAAAAATCTGTGTAAAAAATGGGCTGCAGTTGTCGCTTGTAGGAACAAACCAGTGGAAGTTAAATGTGAGACCTGTCAAAACGGCAGGCCAACCTGACTCATGCTAGGCACCAAACTCATTTCAGAAATGATCGAGTTTATTTGGAGTCAATTGATCTCCAAATAACTTGGAGTGTAGCCATGGAAGACTTTTCTATGAAAGCTTCATTCTGTTGATGTGGTAAACGGTGGATGAAGATTGCTCGCAGACAAAGTGAAATGTGAGTTAGCTTGAACAGATGTCATGTAGTTATGTTGATATTTTGTAGCTGATAGCCAAGTATGATCCAGCAGCAGAAGAAGAGGTTAGGGATTGGATAAGGGCTGTCACAGGGGCGGACATACCAGCAGGGCCCGATAGCATGTTCAGAAATCTCAGGGATGGAGTCATACTTGTGAAGTAGGTAGCCAACTGAGTTTATTTCTATAACCAGTTTATGTTAGCTTGAGTTTCTTTTAAATTGGTCAATGTTGACATAACAGATGAAAGATTCTGGCTCTCCAAAGGGTCGAAGATTCTAAATGGTTAGTCTGAGGCCTGTGTGCATTATGAACATGAACAAAAATATGAGTAGGCCTGTAGCCCCCAAAAATATGCCACGGAATACCCAATGGGTGACATTGCAGCTCCATGTATGATAATCTTGTGACAGTTGCTGGGTATTGTATTGTAGTTTCCAGCCAACTGTTTTTGTTTGAAGTTTTCAATGAGTGGTGTTGATGAAAAAAGATCAATGTTCTTTCCTAGCTTGATTGGTGCCGTCTACTCAGGATCAAGAAATCTGCCACCCACAGCTCAGCAGTATGCTCCCTTCATCAAAGCCACCGACTCCAAAGTGGCATTCAAACAGGTAAGTTTCATAAGTGCACAAATTACCTTGCACAAGTGCACAAGGGTTTCTACAGGACTGGACCTCACCTCTGGGTGTTACCTATTTACAATAAGGAATTATTTCTAAATTGAGAACTGGAGTTTATCTCGGCGACCCAAAAAAGGGCAAAGAGTTTTTTCCAATTTTTCATGAGATTTTCTAACAACAGAAATATTTATATTGAGTAGAGAGCATGATTTTGTACTTTTTAACAGACCATCCAATTCTATCTACATGTTTTGCATGAGTGATACTGTGATGGTAATTAAAATGAACTCTAAACTCTAGTTTTTTACCGAATCAAAACCTGACACTACTAATTTAACAGTTTTGGACTGTCTTACCTCAATCAGCAAATCTTTTAAAATTTCTTTAACAAACTGTACCAAGATTCTTTTCTGATTTACTTGTAAATATCTTGAAAAAATACGAGGTAGCATCCAATCGCTATAAAATGATGTTTTTTTTCCGTAGATGAACAACATCGAGGTGTTTCTTACTGCCTGTGAGCTCTATGGAGTACCACAGACAAGCATATTCCCTACAAACAACCTCTTTGAGAATAAGAACATGGGGAACGTTCTTGACTGCATCATCCAGCTGGGTACAGAAGCCCAACGCAACAACTTCGAAGGACCAACATGTGGACCTAAACCAACCACAAAGAACAAACGAAACTTCACTTATGAGACACTCAAGGCTGGTCAGGGCATCATCGGTTTGCAGGCAGGTAAGCTGACTATTGGAAAATATAGTAAAAGTTAGAAGTGATGGCACAGCTTACATTTGACAAACCTGAAAATTTATACAACACACCCATCAGCTTCCCTATGCAATGTCTAGACTTTAGAGTATTGGTGGCAATTGCCTGTAATTTTAGATGTGAGTTTACTAAGTCATAGTTGACCTCACTACCCAAAGCTAGATATGGATGTAAGTTAGCTACCATGAAATGGGTAGGTGGTATAAGCTTATGGGTCAAGCTCCAGGTCATGCCGAAAAAGACGCCACATACATTTTGACCCAATTTTTATGTCACAGGTTCAAATAAGTTTGCGAGCCAGAAGGGCATGTCAATTGGTGCTGTCCGACACGTATCCGATATTAAAGCTGACGGAATGACTCAGGAGGGACAGGGAATCATAAACCTGCAGTCAGGAACCAACAAGTTTGCTTCTCAGAAGGGTATGAGTATCGGGTCTGTGAGGCACGTGTCCGATATTAGAGCTGATAATATTTCTAACGAGAGCCACGGTATAATCAACTTGCAGGCAGGTGAGAACATAACTCTTTAGCCTTGAATTACCGGTATGGTAAATATGGGAGGATTAAGAGGAAACACAGTTGGGTGAAAAGAATACAGCACCTACAATTGGCCACAGCATTATGTGGGAGGATAAAACGGATAACAATTATGTAATCAGTAAATTATGGTCACGGTAAGACAAAGGAGAGTATAATTGACTGAATCATCATTTTACAGGAACGAATAAATTTGCATCGCAGAAAGGTATGAGCATAGGAGCGGTGAGACATGTTTCGGATATTAAAGCAGATGATATGAGTATGGAGTCACAGGGAGTTATCAACCTACAGGCTGGTACTAACCAGTTTGCTTCACAGAAAGGAATGTCAATGGGAGCAGTACGTCATATATCAGATATCAGTGTCGACCCCATCAGCCGTGACGGCCACGGAATCATTAACCTACAAGCAGGTACAAATCGCTTCGCTTCTCAGAGGGGCATGAATATGGGGGGTTCGAGGCATATCACCGATGTCAAGGCAGACAGACCATGTCTTGAGAGTGAAGCAGTTATTCGACTTCAAGCTGGAACAAACCAGTACGCTAACCAGCAGGGCCTGAATTTTGGAAAACCGCGAGGCATCAATGACATTAAAGTATCCTCACGCTCTAATGATTTAGCACAAGATCAGTTCAGAAGGTATTATGACTATGACTATATACCGACAAACATTTATGGCCCACAGTACCATGATGATGATGACGGTTGGTTGTGAAGCGATGGCCATAGTATGACAGAAGATTAGAAAATTCCCAACAAATTAGCTTTAGTGTAGAATTAGTGAGACGTACTACATGTATTAGATGGTAGACAGTTGAGATGCCATACACAAATTTTGGAATTTTGAAAAAAAATGACTTGTATTTGGAGAGAGAAATATACATTAGATTATCAATATGTAAAATATTTAATCATAAGAAACAGTAGAATCAGCGTTTTTTTCCAGTTACAGTCAATCCCAAATTTTCTGTTTATCAAAAATCAAAGCGCATCAGCTTTTGAATTTTAGAAAGCAAACACACCCCACTATAATTTTTCTACATTATATTATAGCATCATAGCAGGTACAAAATACATGCTGTTGCTTGATATGAAGTACAATTACAAACTTGATCAGCTGAATGCAAAGATAGACTCATGCATCACATCAATTACTCATTCATAATTGCATAATATGTAAAATTGTATATCCAGTAGGGCAATTCTTTACTATGCGTACAACATTATCTATGATACGGTGAGTTGGGTTGCGAAATTGTCTATGTGTATGACTATACCCTATCAGTATGCCTGATCCTACCCACACCATAACCCATCTCATTACCACTGACTAAGCCATCTGCTGGCTTCTGTGCACTCTGCGACCAACATAATATCACAGGTTATGATATATTATGATCTGTTTGTGTATAATTTTACAGCCAGTTAGTAGAAGCCACCTGTTTCTTTCAAAGATAACAAACTTTCCTTTTCAGCTAACTGATGTACTTCAAAAAAGAGTTCATACAAACATTTTGTGCTTCTCTTTGCTAACCTCCAGCTTTCAATTTTCATGTTTCAGTTTCTCTGCATTGTAGTAACATTGTCTAGCCTGGCTCCTGCCAACGCTATCTATGTCCTGTCTGTCAGTATAGTGAACCTTACATTATACATCTGTTAGCCACACTCCACTAGAATCCTGTTCCAACCCCAGGACCTGTACTGGATTGCCCCCTACTTCAACATTTGAAAGTCATAGGAGATTTGTCATAATTGGATACCAACATTATATTGCTCAATTGGATGATAAATGTTTGTAGAGGTAACCTGGTTCCGTCTATTAAAACTGATTACTCTTTTTTTTCAGGCACAAATAAGTTTGCATCACAGAAGGGAATGTCGTTTGGGTCATCACGCCATGGTTCAGACATTAAAGCAGATGACATGTCACGAGAATCACAGGGAATTATAAACCTTCAAGCAGGATCCAACCAGCACGCCTCACAGAAGGGTATGGCTATGGGACGGAGCAGACACGCCGCAGATATCACTAGTGAAGCTATGGTACAGGAAAGTCAAGGAACAATAAACCTTCAAGCTGGTAAGGGAAAGCTATGAGATACAACAATGATACAGCGCTATGGAGACAAAGCCCTGGACTGGTGTAATTAGATTACTTTTTATCTCGATCACCATTGCTTGAATATTGCGTGGAGTTGTCTCTTTGCTCTCAAAGTTGAGACAACCCTTTAAATTTGAATTGACTATATCAGTGAGATCAGAGAGAGTTTCCTCCCTGATGAGATACATGTTATTATTTAAGTGCATTGCTCGCATTGACAATGTTTTATACTTAGACCGGCATCGCTTGTGCACATAGGCAACAGACTTAAAATTGGCCA
>ERZ1740056.217-NODE-217-length-9938-cov-23.922088_pt1 | contig 9938 bp, 11 predicted proteins | sample MGYA00581746_ERZ1740056 | MGnify/ENA primary metagenome ERZ1740056 (study PRJEB43018, sample SAMN04849745) | marine metagenome | isolation source: floating plastic debris | place: Pacific Ocean | collected 2008-09-01 | study: EMG produced TPA metagenomics assembly...
CAGTCAGCAAATGGTCACAATGAACATCGAAGACATTAAATTGTTTTTGGGATGGATTGCAGCATTATTTTATTTTACGCCAGGTATCACAGAAGCTCTTCGCTTACTGGGGTTTGATTGCGCAATTAAACCATACCAAGAGCAAGCACTCAGACACATTATCCAAGGGAAGGATGTGGTGGTCAGAGCACCTACAGGTGCCGGAAAATCTCTAATATTCTGGGTAAGCGAGTTATTTTTACAACATAGCTAGAGGTGGTTTGTATGTATCAGCAGTCTTACCAACCCATCTACATGTTGGCCTACCTCTACCTTTTTTTTATACCAGAAGGCCTTGATTGTAAGCAAAAGTGGAAGTTGCTACAGTAGCAATGTTGCATGTAGAGGGCCTACGGTACCAGGGTTTGTGCTTTATTAGAAGTCAAGAATCCTGCTGTTGAGGTAGGTGAGCTCTCTATGAAACTAAGCTTACCTGTCCAAATGACACGGGCCACATGATATTGATACTTTTGCTTTCGTCTTAGCAACACCATACTTCCATCTAACCGTTGCTCCTATGGTAATCACGTTTAGATCTGCTAGTATTTATATTTTTTCAAATACTACCAATCATGACATTGATATATATATAGCCTCATTCTTATTATCCAGATGCTACCTATTATGACAATGCTGCCAGTAATTGTGGTATTGCCAACAAATGCACTACTGATGGACCAGAAAGCCAAGCTTGGCTCACGTTGTAGAGCGATTGCCAGTGAGGAAATAGAAAGTGGTAAGTTATTTGAGTGTATGTATTTGTTGGAATAGCGGTAACTGAATAGCAGGAAAATGTAAGCAAAGAACTTTCAAAGCACCTTTAATGGTTGTGCCGCAACCATAAGCATTAAGTGACGAAGCCCAATAATTGTTATAGTAAAAGGGGTGCGCCTGATCTGAACCATGAAATTATGAATCAAACAATGATCTCAACTCTGACAGTCAAGTTATCTCTTATTTTTTCCTGTGGTTCCCAGGTGGGGTAATTATTTCTAAGTACTTTGATCTATAACCTGTCAACCAAATGACACTGTGTTAAAAATCGTATAAAAACGATGCATATTCTCATTTTTATTTATTACAGATCTTAATAAAGATAGTTCAAACGCTCCAGATTATTTACTTGTCATACCAGAATATGTTTCGAAATTAACAGATATGCTCACATCAGAAAAGCAGAAGATATGCTGCATCATTGTAGATGAGGCTCATCTAGTACAAGAATGGTGAGAAGTAAAATCATCATAGTTTTAGTGATGCTCGCTTATTGTGGTTGATTGCTGACCCCAATACCTGCACTCAATAGTTGACACAAATTCGCCACAGTTCAAAATTGATGGCTTCCTTTCTCCTAACGCATGACACTTGTATCGTATCATATATTCCAGCCATGCAACCCATCACTTCCATATAATATATTGTATGCTATTTCCAATTTGTTATAATGGAACAGGGTGGTTCAACTCAACTGTATCTGCCCCCTGATTGTCCTACTGTACACCGTCTGTTAGTCATTACACATCCCAATGAAATGAGATAAAGAAACATTTGTAGTGTATATGTAGACAGATTTGATTATAACATACAAGTAGATATATTTGCCTCATTTATGACAACCAATGTGAAAAATGGCAGTTTATTTCATTGTGGTGATCTCTATCATTATTGGAAGTTATCACACCTCTTGTGAGGGGAAGATAACTCACCTTTCCTGTCTCTGCATATTTTTTGGGATAATTACCAACTTCCAGAATATACTAATGCATAAATTGTATGTGTGTCTAATGTCTTTTCATCAATTTGTAGGGGAGCTTCTTTCCGTACTGCTTTTGCAAATCTGGGTTCGCTAGCATGCTGTCTGTCATACTGTGCACCAGCTGTACTAGCCCTGAGTGCTACTATTCCTGATGCTATGATTTCTACATTGACAACATCCCTTATGCTCGACTCTCCCGTAATTATAACTGAACCTCAGGATTTTTCCAGATTCTTCTTTACTGTAACTGAAAAATTGCCCCAGAAAGATGAAGCTCTGCGTGAAATTTTGAGTCCCATTGTTGTTAAACTGAAATCTCTTTTAACAAATCTTCCCAAGACTGTTATATTTGCTGCACATACCCTGATTCCATTGATATATAATTATTTCCTTAACAAATTAGGGAGCATTCAATGCCAGTACAGTTTGGTTGTCCAGTTTCACGGACAGCTGACCAGTGGGACTCAGTCTAAAATACTTCAAGAGCTGAGACTACCCAATAGTCGGTAAGTGTTTTACTAGTTTGTCTGGGTTAGTCAATTTACCTGTGGAAATATGTGAGTTTAGTCTTCCTACCTTTTTACGCCACTATTGTTAAATTTCATACAAGAGTCTTCTTGTAAAGAATCTTAAGACATCTAATCTACTAAATGAAGGGTATTGAGCCGTATACTTAATATATTACAGGCATCGAGTAATCATAGCGTCTTCAGCGTTTGGCCTGGGTCTAGATATAAGAGACATTCGAAGCATCATATTTGCTAGTGCACCAAAACAGGAAAACGAAATGTTGCAGCAATTAGGTAGAGGAGGACGTGATGGAAAACATACTGAGTGTGTTGTTTACTATGACAAGCTTGAGAGAGCTAAAACTTCTTCTAATATGCAAAAAGTCCTCAACTCATCATGTATTCGGGTGAGTATACTTTTACTGAAATCAGACAGCAGCAAGAAGCAACAACAATGTAGTCGGGTAGTTTTGCATAGGAAATATAACAGGATAAATGTAACGGCCATATGAATATGTACCATTTAGTGCGGCTATAACTCTAGCTGCTGACAATTGTGAAGTAAAGACATGACACTTAAAACGATACAATAATGGTGTCTGATACAAAAGGTGTATATGTGTCTGCTCTCCTGAAGGAATTCCATACAAAAAATAACTTGTGTAAGCTTTGATTTGCAGATTGCGTCAAAGAGTTTATGAAGTATAACAGACATAATACACAATGATTTTTGGCTGTTTCAGAAAGAGCTTTATGCATTCTTCAAACAGACCCCAGATATGAAACTTGGTATGGACAGCTGTTGTAATATCTGTAAACATACTATGGATTTCGAGGTAAGTAAAAAAATAAGATGAAACTGCAATAATATGGCCTAGCTAAGACTGAGATATTTTCCGTTGAGATGTTATGTAATGTATTGGATTACCATTTTAATGTTAGTCCAATATCTATTACAGGAGTAACAAAGTTATGTACTGGCTGTAAAGTCTACTTGAAAATTAATCAGTTCTACAACCCTCTGCAGAATGGCTACTTTTGAATGCTGTTTGAAGGTCGAGACTGACACTGGACATCTTCGCACTTTATGCTTCCACGGGTCCACACGATTAATATACTCCACTAACAATCCTCTTTCTCTTTCCTTGGTTCGTTTACCCTTGCCTTTCACTCTCCTTTTGTTTGCCATACCCCCTGATATCACTCTTAGTGCCCGTGAACATCCTGCAGGATAACAAAAATTTTAGTCACTATCCATTAGCCTTCTCAGTGAAAAATCAGTGTGCTGTAAATTATAACATTATTTTATATATGTTGATATTAAATTATGAGTTAAAATATTTTTGGAAAATTTTTCATACCTGTAATTCTGCGCACTGCAACTTTATTCTCCTTGTTTGCACCAAGACCTTTGACCATAGCCTTGCATGTTTTAACCTGTATCTCAGTCTCCAAATCGACTTCCTTGATGTTTCCATTAGTTTTTATGTACATCCCTGTAAATATAGGCATACAGTTTATTTTTGATAGTTGGATGAATTAATTCTATTTTTCAGTCCGTTTTCTTTATGGTATTGTTGTCAAGCTTTTTACTTATCATCATGTTAGAATACTGAAAAAAGAACTACTGATTATGATTGTTTTGTTGGTGTTTTCCTTTGAGGGTATGAATTTGTTGATAAACATGATCATCAACTTCTTATATTATTCTATTAGTCACGTTGTTTTGATGCCCTGTAATGAACTGTGCATCTCTTTCTATTTTTGGATTGACTGCCATTAATACCTTTTACACTTGTGTTTTGTTTGTAGTTTGGCTACTGTTGACTTTTTTGTTTTGTTATCAATTGCATTTGCCAAATCAAATAATCATTATACTCTGGGATTATATGTGCAAACTTAGTTACCACTAATAGCTCTTGCAGCTGACATGTTATCCATCGATCTCAGTTTTGTCAGGGTATCCACTATCTCAGCGGCATACAGGCTCCTGTGGTGGTAACCTAGGAATAGCTCTAGGTTACGCTTTAACATTATGATAAACCGCCCTACATCACCTTCCTTCGCGACAGAATCCATCTGTAGGTACTGGAGTCCGTAGTTTAGCAAACATCGATAATAGCTGTGCCATTCATCCTTAAAAAAAAGAAATAATCAGACAAAAGTAGACAAATTTAGCCAACACAACTAAATATTCATTAGTTGACAAGCCTGGGCCTCCTCGCTTTGCTTGGAGTACCATTCTTGTGATCTGTCCGTCATTTGACAAAACCCAGTATGCCTGCGCACAGTGAAAAACTACTACATTGTCGATATAACACATAACAGCTAGGTGAGAAGTTTCCAGTGACTCATTTAGATGCCAAGAAAAAAGTTTTCATCGGTAGAATATCCTTATTGTTTGCTCCATCGTCTGCTACTAACCATTTGGTATCTCATGCAAGTTGTGTGAATTTGAGGAAGTCCATACATGTAGGTACTGTTTATACTGGAAAAGCTGCCAACTAAAAATATCACTCCAAGGATCACAATTAGCCTTTTATATATATAGATATGAACTTGAGGTTTGATGTAAAGCTGTTTTCAGGATTTGGAAAAATACTTACATCTACTGTTGTGTCTGATGGGTCTGCTGCCGCATATCCATGGTCGTCTTGGATCCTCTGTTCTATATCCTTCTGTTGACACTTTAGTGCGTCACTGTCTGATGTCTCTGTAATGGAGTGATATCTTTGAGTCAAAGTTAAATTCAAGCACACCCCTCTCGCTACAACACACTAAATTCATACAACCATCAGATCAATATATATGAATGTAATATATAAAAAGTATGCCTCTCACCTCTCAAGCTGTATTATTCAGTAGCTCGGAGTTATCAATTCTTGGTGTAGGGAAGCACAACTTTGAATGCTCTGCTTACGCAATGACGATCTTTCAAAACTCATTATTGATGGATGCAGCAATAAAAGGTTTATGTGTTATATAATGGAAATAGTTGAGCATTCGAGCAAAAGAATAATTCACATATTTGTAACAACATTACCATCATTAAGAGAGGTGTACATAACTTCACGAATCAGCTCTGATGAGAACTTCACAATGTCATCGATCTCGACATCATCCTCTAGTTTAGTCATGTTGAGCTTGGCCATGGCCGCTGAACAAATCGCACTCTCTAGAACCTATGTCATGAGAGATTTATAACATTGTGTTTACAAGCTCTGTATCAAAAACCTTTGAGTGGGGCTCCCAGTTTCAGTGCATAAAAGCATTTTGGCAATATTTGGATTTAAAATATGCTGTCGTCAAATCTTCAGTCTTACACATCTTCTGTGTCTTAAAAATTCCTCAAACTTGGCTGATCTTTAGGATTATATGGGGGAGCCCCTTGAGTATTGATTGAATACTAGCGAGAATGATTTAGGTGTACCAACCTATAAACTCAGTAAATAGTAAAATCATATTCAACTTACCAACAATAAAAATTCATGGTGTGACCTGAATTTTCCTTTAACAGCTCCTGTTACGCGTGACTTTTTTAAGTTCAGCGCCATGTTTGAGAGCGTGCCATATTTACGACCACTGGCACCATAAAGAAGTTTATAGAGTTTCTACAAGTAGCCGGAACGGAAAATTATCCAATAGCCTTATATTTATCAAAAATAAAACATTTTGCTTTTCCTTTCTAAGGGACAACAGCTGATCTCGACGTTTTTATATTGTTCAATCATGCTAGCACTCCATATAACTTTTTTGTCAGGCACGTATAAAAGAAAAGCGATACAATAAGAGTAAAATCATTTACAACACTTTGAACTCACATCGAGTAAATCCTGCTTCATGTGCCATGGAGCGATTAATACAGGCACCTGTACTGACAAGCGCTCTTTTTCGGCTTGCTCCCCATGTCTGAGTATTACGGCTAGATCCAGATTGCGACGTGTCAGTTGGTCTCCGTAGGTTGGTATGCGTGGTACCTCTACTGCAAGACAAACATTGCATGGAACTCTTTTAATGTGCACTCACAATGAGTCTCTACATAGTGCTACAAGACCATGTGGTAATGATTTAGCCAAGAATGAAGTACATGTCGCACTTTATGATATCAGTCATATCTCTGATCATACAACCCACTATCTCACATCATAATATGGTAAATATGTATATGAATATAAAGTACTATAATTTATAGGTTATATAAAAAGAAAAATTGATTTGTTGGGCATTGATTTGTTGATCAAACACAATACTGATAAAAAACTTACTGTCAGACTCATTAAACAGCTCTGTGATGGTGCGGGTCGATTCAACTAGGTAGTCACAGCACTCAGGTACCTTCATCTGGTTTTTCATAATGACCGGCATAGGCCACACCTGACTTTCTGTGTCCATAATAGCTTTGTTCTCATGCCTTTAAATATTATGTGGTTAGCAGAACAAAAATAAGACTACCTACATGTATCAATGTATATATATATATTGATTGACGCTACCTTGATGGTTGGTCGGATGGAGTTAGTTAAGATGGGAGATTAGTTATGTCCAACGCTACTAATTTTACTCACGTTATTATTTGCTGTGGAGCCCATCTAGTTGTGATTTTGAGGTTAGGCATGCATCTTGATATGATTTGAGCAACAATTGTGCTATAATTGGAAAGCATTTCTTTTTCTTCTTGTTCGTTTAGAAGATAGCTCTCTGGTATTACTATAAAAAAAACATCGCAAATGATATAACAAAACTGACCGTATTTGCCTGATTTGGCACAATGATTATAAAAATTAATACAAAAATTTGAATTTAATGACTAAAAGTCCTTTTTTCACGAACAAGCATTCATGCATCCATCATGTGTTCACTTATGAAGGTTATCGAATGCATGGTTTACATTGGCAGGGCAAGGGAAACAAAAAGCATCATGTGTACAATGAGCAAGAAACAGGGGGCAACGAAAACAACATTGATATGATTCATAGCCAGAAAATAGTATCAAAGGGTTGAGATAACTCAGTGATTGGTGTGCTTATTTATTGTAATTTATGCATAAATTCATGTGTATACCAACCTATAGCTCCAGGGTGGTTGTTGGTGGAGATTTCTGGAGGAGCAACGGGTACACTCCTGATCCACCAATATATCCAATTATGGCTGGTGCTCCCTGTTCGATCCAGCCCCTCAGTGCGATGGGTGACTCCAATGTTGATGTTATCAGCTGAAAACATGGGAAGAGGTACTGAGCTAAAATTTTGAAAGTCCTTAATCGGTTAAAATTTGCGTAGAGTATGAGTGAATTTCTTTGTCTTAATACCCTAAAGGAGGACTGCGTAAGGGGGAGGAAATTTGAGTGTTTTTACAGGCCCTAAAAATTTATAGTAGCTAAAATTTATTATTTTGACTCATTCTTAAATTGGAACCACTAGTTAAATGAAACCCTCGTGAGCATTTACTCCTCCAGGGTATGTGATTTTTTGAACAATAAAGCATTTTGAGCAAAGTGTGCCAATACTTTCACCTTTATAACAACAAAATAGTATTGGATGGAAAGGTATAGCAAACGCACATATTACAGCGAGTTTGCCGCCTGCTTTTATATGTTGTTTGATCTCCTCACAGGTGTGCTTCACACCAAGTTTTTCCATGGTTGCCACCTTAGTTGGGTTACAACAGGTCAGACCATACGGAACCAGTGACTCGATCAGCTGCGAAGTAGCTCCCTTCTCAACCATCATCATTGTAAATGATTTTTTATAAAATGCCATATGTTTGTTTCTAGAATTCAGGAGGATACTGTATATAAGAGCCTTCCTGTTGAGTGGAGTATCTATAACAGGAAAGCGAAGATTTACATAAAAGATATTGGATACTTATGTTTTGATATGTAAGGCTGGGACGCATAATTGACTTGACAGACAGGCCCTCCGGTATAATTGTATCGGAAATACACAGTGGTGTTGTCAGGAAATTTATCATACCTCAACTCTGAGGTGCTGGACCACGTATTGACTCAATTTTTTCTATTCCCCTTTCACTTTATGGTCTGTGGAAACATACCCCTATTTCTGGACCAATGGCATCAATTTGGTTTCACTAAGTTCCCAACTCTACAAACTCCCTGCTAAGATAAAATTATTAATCATCTGAAATTGAAAATTGTCTTCTGTCAGCAACAAAAGAAAACAACTCTAATAATAATTCACTATTACGTCACAGTACCTACTGGGCTCTGCTAAACACTGCTAACACCAAGTCAACAAGAATTTAAAGGCAATTCAGCACAGGTAAGCCCTTGGTCCTCTATTCGAAATGCTTGCTCTCAATTTCTCAACATAAACAGAGCGTTTTTGGATGGATATGTATAAATAGTTACCCCAACGTTTTCCTAAGGCGTTGGGGTGGGTGGATCAAAATAGTGCGCTACCCACAATATGGGAATGAAATCATTCCGCCTCATCCTCTCAATGCCTGCGGTCTCAACAGCAACTTTGCAGTTGTCAAAAACTTACAGCCATTGAGGATTCTCTCAATACATGAGGTCAACAATGGTGCTCTTTCATGAACTTCATCAACCACAGTCTTAGTGATGTCAGTGATGTTGTCTGGATTAAGGTCGTCTCTGAGAAGACTGGGTGCTTTAAGGCTTACAATGTCTTTAATTTCCGCTTGAATCTGAGTGTCTCTTTTTTTCTGTAGGAGCTCCATGACTTTTGGCATTGTTGATACTACCTAAACACCAATCAATCATATTGCTACTGTAATACAGCAATTCTCTCCTAAAATCCATAGATAATGTGCTAGGCAAAGAGAGTTAGTAGCTCATGTCCGTTACACGATGTTTAACTTGAGAGCATTTTGGCAACGTTGGTTATATATTGTCAAAGACATGTGTCCAACATTTTTGCAACTCCGCAATGCTTCTGACACATTGTAGAATGGCAGATTATAGTTGGATGCTTCTGCTCGGTCAATTACAAGACAAAACTCAAGCAAGATATCATTGAAGTAAGAAGTGATGCTCTTTTACTATTTTGCTATTGGATAAAGCCTTGCACCATCAGCCAGTAACAAGAAAGACATGCAAATAGCGAGATAAATCTAATAAATGTTCCTGCATTCCATCAGGGAGTTTACAAATCCCTGATTCCATTGGTGAAAAACATTATTCAAGTAAGAAGTTGTGCTCCTTTACTCCAGGGGAAGACTAATCCAAAAGCCTTTATTCCTTGTTTTTTGTCTGATTAATGGGATAAATTTTAGATAGTAACCGATTGCAACATATGTATATAAATACAACAACCATACCTCTGCTATTGCTTTAAAGCTTTTCATGTTTACTGCCTCTGCTAAAGCTGTAAAAGCTTCTTCATCATCGGGGGTTTGTAGAGTCAGCCATTCGAGAAATGTTTGCTCACATTTGTGACACAAGCACCCACTGTTGAATGATACGTCAGGCTGTACTACTTGCAGCCACTCCCCTCGTCTACCAGCCTTAGAGTTATGATTTCTTGCATTTGATGCAACTGGATACTTCCTTGATTTGAACTCTGATAGGCAGCCTGCCTTCACACACTTCATTGTGAAGCACTAACATGCAAAGATTTAGAACAATTTAGACAGTGACAGATCATTTCAACAGC
>ERZ1740056.218-NODE-218-length-9929-cov-6.413409_pt1 | contig 9929 bp, 7 predicted proteins | sample MGYA00581746_ERZ1740056 | MGnify/ENA primary metagenome ERZ1740056 (study PRJEB43018, sample SAMN04849745) | marine metagenome | isolation source: floating plastic debris | place: Pacific Ocean | collected 2008-09-01 | study: EMG produced TPA metagenomics assembly of...
CAGAAAATGGCTGCCGTTACTGGGCAACAGCTGGACTGACAGAACGTTACTGTAATGCTGGCTGGTAACCATGATTAGCCAGTCATCCAGTCATACCTCTATTCCATGTTTTTAAATTCAGTGTGGTGAAGACTAAAGTGGATAGTCGAGGAATATAAGCTGACCTATCTGTGAAAATCAATGTACTTTTGCTTGAATTCAGTGATTATGATGATGTTCTGCACTTGTAAAAAATGTATTGTGGCGTTGCCGGAAAATTAAGGCTACTGCACCCATGTACATAAAAAGATAAATTAATAAAAATCAGATGTTTTGTTTGATGATGAATGAATCATTCGTGTTTCTTTTCTTAATTATTGCAGAACTAATTACGTAAAATAAGGCTTATACATTAGTATTCAGGGATGCATGTATATTGTTATTTGTTTAGATAGCTGAACACTGAAGTTCACTAAACAGTTAACGTACATGTTGGAAAACTGCATTATTTATTATGCATTCTATATACTAGTAGACGCCATGGTTTTTCGCATAGTGTAGAGGCTCCTCTGGAAAACACCGGGCGGTTGTGTACCATCAAAATCGCATCAATGGACATCATTTTGACAGGTGGGTACCGTAACATAATGTTATATTTGTTGTGGAATGCTTGTCTTTCAGCTCCACCGCTAGCAATTTATGCTGTAGGTTGATACAGTCTTACTGAAAGTTGATTTTTGTCTAATAGTCATGTCATGTCTCTCTTGATCAGAAGTGACATTTCCCTTGGATAGAGCTCGTTTTTGCGTTTCCTCATGTGAGGTCTCTCCAAAACCAACTAACAATGCTAACAATTTTCTGTTTTATGTATTTTATGTTGCAGGTTTTGTTCTCTGCAAGCTGTGTCTCTTTGTCGTTTGTCAAAGCCCCAGTATTGCAGACCTACTGACAACATGTTACAATTATACATCTAGTCAATTCAGCCTCCCTGTTAATTCCATTGACCCAGCTACTAACTCTGATCTGGTGTACTATGAGCCGTTTGTACAGTTCCTATACGGATCTTACTTACAATGGGATTTAGAGCACGCTTTAATGGACGGAACGCTTCCGGATGAGATCGGCGGAGAATTGTTCCGAAAGTATAGTTTTGATGCTTTGATTCTACCATTCTTCGGTACTCACTGCAGGTATAGCCATATAAAAACTCAAATTTGTTGAAATATGATACTGCTTTAAAACAGTAGTGCTTCAATCTTCGTTGAACTTTGGGTTTAAAATTGATAATCACAAAAAAAGTAGCAGGAGTGAGGAGATGTATTTCATACAGTGACATTACTGCACACTCGCACTGATCCACTCTCTTGTATTATTTCAATTCGGCCAATTCAGTATTGTTTTTAGTCTTTGTGCTTAGACTCCTGTACTGAGCTGGGTGTGATAAGTGACTCCTGTTATCCAGAACTTCATAGAGGGTTAGCCTGACCTTCAGTCTGTTCCTGGTAGCATACACTGACACGTCCACGCATGTTGGTTATAGTTGCCAGGAACAGATTGGTTGGTCGCATCAAGTGCACTATTGGCATCACCCGATCCTAAAGACTACATTGCTGTGTTTTAGTATAGCGCTCATATTCAAAGAATGCCTGGTTGGAAGGGTATCAGACAGTTTGCCTGTCTTTGAGGTTGGAGTTTTGTCTGACAGGATTAATACCATCTCTAATCGATATTGTGATTCTTCTGGGGAAGTGAATGCTGTAACAATAGAAGGTGAGCTGTCTACCCATGTGGATAAAGAAGATAAAATATAAATTAAAAATACAATAGTTGAAAAACGCTTGTCGTTTTACATTGCTGAGAACTTTTAGATATGCTTGAACCGAGTATAAATTTTCACCGCACGCCACGGTTTTTTCATGTTGTTTTCGTAAATGCTCTGTATAAAGTTATAAAAAAGTACAATATATATGTATATATATATATATATATATATATATATATATATATATATATAAATATATATAGCATGGCAGTCAACTACAACTACAATTGCTTCTTTGCTTCTATTAATAGATTTCTTTTCATATGCAGAATTGCGGCTGAACTATTATAAGATTGGAGGGGTATATGATCTGCTTTGGGGTAATACCTCATATATGCTAGAGTTTACCACATTGGAACAGGATTGTGGGCTGTGGAATGACACATACAACACTCTCATTGAGATGATCTCCGTGAAAGGTGAAAGTCTGTTGTCTCGTGTTGCTGAAGTTGAGGGGTAAGATAACCTGAAAACCCCTTTCATCATCAAAACTTAAGGCGCCAATGCTATGTTAGGATTTCATCTGGAAGTGATGATAGATACAAGTCCAAGCACCTCTCCGAATTTCAAATAAGAATACCATTTATGTGTACACGGAATTGTTTTGCTGGATATTACATTTTGCGTTACTATCTATGTACCTTAACAGACTACATAACATGTGGAGTTACATGAAGTGTGGGCTCCACTAACACCCCTCCCCCCATTTGGAGTCTGAGCACTTACACAACTTGAACCCATATTTGCAACCGGTATATCTGTGGTAAACTGGTTCCCTCAAGTTTTTGATAGGAAGTTAAGTGCCTATATTGAATGCTATTCTTACTTCTTCATTGTGAGAACATTTCTGATTATGTAGGTATATGTTGAGAAGTGTAAGCTGCTATATAAATAGCCTCACATCTTCTTACTCAGTAAATGAAGAACTTACCAACCTTCTGGTGGACCTGTCTACCACGGTTATGGCTATAGATAAGACAGATCTAAATATATCGGTAAGCCATATCTAGCTACCTTAAACTCTGTAATTTTAAGCTAGTTGAAAGTTTTGTGGTTAGGTTTGCCAGGTGAGTATGCCATTTTTATTTTAGTTACTTCTACCTTCAACTTCTCCATTTTGATGTATATGATTAAAGTGTTATCAGCTATTTTTGAAATTAGCTACCTGCATGTAGCAAAAATGGTGAAAATTAAGACTGATGAATACTTTTAGTGTATAGACTATTATAAAGGTTAAGTAAATTTTCTTCTAACTCAAATAAATGTGCCTGTATATATGGTTAAGCAACATTTAGTTGTAAGTTATTCACTGTCTATCTTCTAACTCAATGACATCATTTCACAACAATGGCTAACTGCTATCTTACTGAGTTTTTCCTGGCTATCAAATCAAAACCTTTCTAGCTGGAGTAATGCAACGATAATTCTTAATGACAGGCTTCAGCCACAGAAAAACTGACTACAACAGTTGCATCATGGAATACTGATTCCCTATCCACCAGTTCTCGCCCTCCTGATGGATTGGCGGATAGTACGAGAAGCAGCTGTGCCAACAGCTACAACATGGCCGGCAGCGGCATGATATGGACTGTTATAATCACTTACTGTTGCGGCTTTGAACTCGATTCCTTGTGAATCTGCAATAATGCTGCTGGCATGATAAATAGGGCATGTTAACATTGGAATGATCTTCTATTGCATTGGAAAATCCTTATGATGCATATTCAACACTCAGTCAAAATCTGATTGGTTGTTCAACACTCAGTCAAGACTGCAAGCTGATTGCTTGATATTGGAAAATAATGAGAAGGCAACCTTTAGCATTAACATACCCTATTGGTTTTACGAGTAATGTTTTATGTTATTACCTTCTATGAAGTGAACCTATTTTGCAAATAAATTTTGTCTCTCCAGCTCGTTATCCTGATTGGGGGGGATACTTGTATCAGTTTTTGATGTTGACAGATTTAAATATTGTCACATTCTAAATTTCTGCTTGTATTACTGCTAATATATATTTTGATATATGTAATGCATGTATGTATGTAGGGTATATCACCGCTGCCTCAAATGCATTGACTTTACCATTGCCTCAAAGCTGTACGTTCGGCTATGTCTTTCACAACTTGGCAAAGCAAAACATGTATGCAAATAGCAAGTATTGATTGAAATAAATCAATTCTCATTTTCCCAGAGTTATATCAAGTTGCATCTCTATTCCTGCTTTTCATTTTTTTAAAAAATTTAAATTGTGCTGATTACAGCACCTCCAAGAGTGGCACCAGGCTCAATATCTCAACTCATGAAAACATTTCATTTATCATTATTTATTACCATTGTACGTTGGCGCCAAGGCGGAAAGGAAAATGTGTAATTATTATGATATCAGGAAAAATGTAAAAAATACCAAATCTCTGTAGAATTTTAACAAAAATGTTTAAAAGTAAAAGCCTGAAAGAAGAGGTTGTTTATTATCCTCACCCACATTACGTAACTAAGAACACGTAAGAGACTCTGAGAAACCCTTGTGTGAACGGGAAGTTGCCAAAAACAGAATTTTGTTGTAATACGAAGATTTATGATATAGAATAGAAGCTTTACATTAGCATTTGAGAAAAATTGAAATAACATCAGCATTCATTAGCATTCTGTGTACACTGAATCTGCATTCAAACTTCAATTTTGGTTAATATTCAGAAAACAGTCTGCACCGGGTTGACACTTTAAATGAGTGAGCATGTTTCTATGTTTTCCTGATATCACGGAGGGCATTTATTTAATTTATATCTTACTCTGTTTGTTGGAGTTGTCTGTACGCAATACAATAGCAGACAATCAATCTATTATGCCATAGGGTAGGCAGGTATTTGTAAATGTAGATGACTTATAATATAGGACCACATAACTTGGGCAATTCCATACCCTAAAATAATTCAAGAGTTTATCAGTTTGAACAACAAAATATGGGTCGCATGTGTCAAAGATTTATGTAAAAATAATGATTTTTGAGACTCTTTTCAGATCGTGAAATGTACACGTTTGAAAGTTTGTAGAATGAAACTTTCTTGGGTTGCTGGAAGTTCTAATGTACTCCCTGAGTCCCTGACACTCATCATGTGTGAGTAGTGTTATGTAAAGCAGTACAGTTACATGTGTTGTCCTGTGAGTCTGACGGCAGACTGTTAAACTGAACCATGACTAGATAGTAACTCACTATAACTCCAACCAACTGAAAATAAAGGCAAAACATCGCGTGACAAATTCTTCCAAAGTGTCTGAAGTGTCAAGATGATTTGGCATGAATGGCATGTTAGTGCATCAATAATGGCTTGATTTCTATTACTTTGCTCATGGCTGCCCCACGGATACATAAACCATCGCCTCTCATGCATATTTGGTCCATTTGGATTGTGGCCGATTGTGACATTGCCACGATGACAACTCTGTCTTGATTTGTTCCTAGATCGGATACAGTATTTGAGAAAATGTGTCATGATTGGCCAAGTCAGTACTCAGATTTCAAATCGAGGGTGGCTAGTGTGGGTTCAACCGGTACCATCCCCCTTGGAGTTTGAGTGCTCAGACTTGAGCCCTCTGATAAAAAAGTTACCGTCATTCCAAGTTCTTTGTTTATATCCAGTAAACCGACAGCGGTCAATGGTTCTGGTGTCTGTATTCTGTTCTGGAATAGCTGCATCTGAAGATGAAACAAAGTGTAGTTCAGCGATGAGGAGCTTTATGGCTCTATCACTGCCATCCGCCTACAGGATATCACTCAATAAAAACCCTGCTGACGGTGATAAAGATAATGGAGATGAATATGTATCATAACGACAGTTGTTATGCATGAATGGTAGCAAAGGGACCCCCAGCAAAAATAGATAATCATAGTCTCAGTACATCAAGCACATATTGTGCAATGTGATAAAAAAAACAAAACTGTCCAGTAATTTTACCATTTTGAGCAGTATGTGCATAATCATGATGAACATGGCTTGCCTTCCTTTGTTATGCAAAATAATTTATAATGTCTTGCAACAAAAAATCATGGACAAAGTACCTGGTATATCTGCAAATTAGTGACGGGAACATCTGTCTGCATTACTCTCTGTATAATTTTATATCCCTCAGTAGTCTAAAAAATGTTGGAATAAGAATTAGTCAAATCACCGCTCGCCACAGTCTGAGGCCTCTGACTAAATCATACTCTCAACTCATCTAAAAAACACAGCTGGCCAAAATTGTGAGCATGATATGTGGCACAAATCATTGTCAGTCCTTAGTCAGTCCTTAGTCAGTCCTATAACCAATAATCAATTCCTTGGGGTGTAGGTCACTGGTCTTACCCTGTCTCTTGATGACAAGGGCAACACAAAACTATATGATCGGCCAATTTTACTGCATCGAACCCGGAAGGGGTGGCAGTGGTGCAATGGGTAGGGCATGTGTCTTTCTAACGAGACGTCCTGTGTTCGATTCCCGGCGAATTATGGTGTTGTCAGGAAGGGCATCCGACCTCAAATGCTCATGTGCCACACTAGTAGATCGTAGACCCGTACTGATACTTGAAATAAAAACCCAAGTAACACCAAGGTAGCTCACGTGTATCACAGGGTATCAAGACTATAAGTGGACATGAGTTTTTTATCCAAGAAATCCACCATTTTATGGAGTTATCGGCCCTTAGTCAATGTTACGACAATCCGGGTTGGTATTTGTATGAGTAAAGTATGAGTTAAGGTATAATGGTTATGTTATACATGTTTTTATATCATAGGAGTAAAACGGATCACGTTATCAAAATTGATTGTTTTGAAGCTACACTAGTATACGCACTCGAACATGCATAAGGATAGGATCAGCATACAGACACTGTTTTTGCCATTAGGTTGCCAAAAGTATCAATTTTCTCACCTCATTGAATACTTTGTGACAGAAGAAAATAATGATGACCAGAGCAGCTCCTGCCATTACAATGTAGTAGAAATAGCGCCCAAAATCATACAGGTGGGGATAATTTGCAGCTACCGAAGCTAAATATAAAATACAGAGAAGAATCAGAGTATTTCCTCCAATCAGGATGCCAAATTTAAACCTGAAGAGCGTATCCACTTGTTCCACCAAATCACACAGGTCAAGATGAGCTCTGCGATAAGCCTCGAGATTCTGAAAAACTTGTGCAGGTGATTTCTCTATGTCCTTTTCCAGGCATTTGTTATAATCCAGTAGCAGCACCCAGAGCATGACACATATAGACGCGAAGTATGCTTGTCCGTATACCCAGTGTAGTGTAACCACAGCGAGAGCGGCTCTACTTAACAGTTTTATCAGCAGAATCTGCAGTGGAGATGCTGTGTTTTCTGTTTGCGTTCCCAGCATAGCATCATCATATTCAGGGTCTTTATAATCCAACACACGATTCCCACAATTACCGATAGCAAAAACCCAAGATAGAATAGTGATTATCCTGACAAACCACCTGATTCTTTTCGCTCTGATTGTTATGCCGAGTTTTGTGAGGCATTCTTCAACCTTACTTAGTTGTTGATAATACTTGATAAGTCCACACTTGAGCTGGCTGATGACAAAAAAAGCAGAGCACTGTATCGCAAGCCAGCCAGTAATGATGAGGGTTGCCAGAGAACGAACTAAACGGTCCAGGTCTGAATCCTCTGGCTCATCCCAAGCAAACAGGAAGCCAGCCGTGAGTCCAGCGAGTAGAATAACACTGAGAAGTGCATTGAATAAACCAGAGACTATTCTTAACCACCTGATTTTGAAAAATATCGCCGGACCTGACAATGTCCCCACAATCATCAAACTGTATCTGATTGGTGCATCCAGTCGCACCAACTCGCTGTGCTGAATGTCTTCCTCCTTGTTTTCAGAGTCATTGCCATCAAAACTATCCACTCTAGTCAGCTTAGTAGTTGATTTGTTTATAGTTATGTTGTAGTCTTTAGTGCTGCTATATGTCAACTTTTCCTGAAAGTTATCAGCAGTCGTAAAGTTGTTATGAAGTGTTGCTGTAGATGTGTATGCCTTGTCGCTGATAATCGGTGCTGGCTCAATTGATGAGGACGCTTTGAGAGTCATTTTGAAATTTTCTAAAAACTAAAATGCTTTTCCGATCCTCTGATATTTATGACGACCAATTTGGAGCCCCGCTTTTCAGCTCATTAGTGCTGCTTACATTGTTGGACATTGTTATATAATGTAGTGACGATGAGAAATAAAAGTTTTCTATTTATTTGCACAGTGAAAGCATATGAATTATTGATAGAATTCATCTTACGTCAACTTATTCATGATAAGGTGAGAAAAGGTTTCTTTTGCTTGTTTCTAACATGATTATTTGAATAATTGCATAGGGATTAATACATTAAGGCATCTTGTTTTATTTACTCTTACTCAAAAATTAACAATAATATCACTAGATTGAAGCATATTCAGGTAAATAGGACTATTATTACGATGGTCAATTGAATATTATTGTCTTTGGGACATATTACTGCAACCTAACAAATTGAATATGCTACTCATTAAGATCTTTAAGATATTCGATTCTTCTGAAAAAAATCAATAACTTTTTTTAACTAGTCAATACCTCAAATCTTCAACTAATTATTGCTAATTGAGGTATTTATAGGCTGACCCAGTCACCTTTGCTTATTGGAATAGTATTCTGCAGGAGGTTGATTCAATATAAACCTGATAGGGCTATGTGGCAATACGTGCTGCAATGAGTAAGGAGTTGTGTGAGCATGTAAGAGAGGGACAATACTCTTATTATTTTTAATACAATGTATGGTTTTTCAGCAGGGAGTTTACAACCTGGTTTCACATAACCGATCAAATAGCCATGCCAAAGCAATGTTCAAGGAGTTATATCACTCCTTGCTATGATTCCCCATATCACTTTTGGGAAAGGCAGGTGACAATAATCAATGCTATTCAATGTGTTTGATGAGTTTATGCGAACAAGCAAAACTCACCCTGACAACCTTTTGTACTTGTAAAATAGTTGCAATCAATCAAGAAAGCACGTTGGTGATGAATTGCGATTTTTTAGTATAGAGGACAACTTGATAATTTGAATATGGCGCAATCACAGAGTACCAAACACAGTGATAACCAACAATTGTGTAAATCAATGACTTGCTGGCTGAACAAATTGTTTGCCCAAATTTTTGGACAAGGGCGGACTGTTTTGAAACCGAGACTGACATCAAAAAATACATGGGGGTACTCTGTTTGCCATTATAATCAACACAAAGATTGCAAACCTCAGTAAATTGTAGAGGACTGATTGTATTCAAGGGGCAGCGACTCCCAGCATGGAAATTATTTGAGCATTATCCTAGGTACAGACAGACCACAACTGACCTCACTTTACCTTGTTGATGAAAAAATACAATGCCTATGACCAGCAAAAATCCTTCATTACAATCATCTGGTAATACAGTTAATTTCAATCACTTAAATGTGCATTTATCGGTCACAGGCAGGCACGCCAAAATCGATTTGGTAACGATTTTCGATTGTTATTATTGATGGTATTGCACAATTGATTATGTAATAGTCAATTATATCGGGATCCATCATCTTTTCCATCATATTCAATGATTTTTTGGCCTTTAGTCTTAGTCATCTATGTGCATAACTGATTATTGTCAATGAGTGGTTAGCATGGCTCAGTGTTAGAGCTGTAGCTCTCCATGAAAGAGTTCCGGGTTTGATTCCCGGCCCTAGAATAAGTGTTCAGTTTTGATATACAGCAAGAAAAAGCGGAAGACAATTTGAAGTTAGGGCCAAATCTTTCATACAGCAATAATTTGGTCAATATAAGAGTTGTTCTAGGGGTTTTTAGGCATGCTGAGTTAAAATCTGGCCTCTATTTTGTGCTACCTCTGTTCCTTGTGGAGGTATTAGTCATTCTTTGATACAACCCTTGATAGTTGTTCCAGGTTTCTGAAACACGTCACGGTTTTGGTCGAAACTAGGCAGTACGATTTTGCAGAATTACGCCCTTTTCACAAACAATCGTAAATGCAATAGATTTTAGGTTCTTTTGAAAAAAAAGAGTCGAAAAAGAATAAACAATGGTTTTGGGACCATAATCAATTCA
>ERZ1740056.219-NODE-219-length-9922-cov-7.772879_pt1 | contig 9922 bp, 5 predicted proteins | sample MGYA00581746_ERZ1740056 | MGnify/ENA primary metagenome ERZ1740056 (study PRJEB43018, sample SAMN04849745) | marine metagenome | isolation source: floating plastic debris | place: Pacific Ocean | collected 2008-09-01 | study: EMG produced TPA metagenomics assembly of...
TTTACACCACTCGAAGTATCCACGAAGTTTTTGTATATAGGCCTACTGATATTCATAATTATCATCCATTTACGATTATGATTAAAAAGAAGGCAATTCCACAAACACAACAAATCTTAAACCACTTTCATAAACTCTCTCTACTGTTTTAATATTTCAACACAAGTCACAAGGCTAGCTGGCAATTCATCTGTAATCACTCCACAGATTGTGTGTCAACACAAGCATCTAACATCCATTAACACCATCAAGTGAACCTAACATGTCAGTTATTCAGAAAAGACCTGATAGTTGTTGAGTTAGCATACTGCTACTATGTAACTGGAGCACTGATTAGATCTGATCTATCACTGAGATGCTGGCACTACTTTGCCTGAATATGTTGTTATGTTGTATAAATAACAGCAGCTTTTCATTTAAATTCCTGTTCATGACATGCTACGTGAGATAATACCCGAAATAACTTCACATTTTTTGCTGTTACAGTCTGCCTTCTATCAAGTTAATTTTGTGCAGATTATAAGATAGCTTCAGTCTAGTTAAACAAGTTTATTACACATGTAATAGTCTGGAGAATGAATGGAAGATAGCCCGGCAGGTGGAATATCATGGTATCCGCTAGCTAATTTTGCTAATACCCTTGCCTCAAAACTAGCTTATTGCGTCAATTGTAGCATAGAGATCAGTGGCCATCTTTACTTGCATTAAACTCTATCACAAATGCTATAATGTAACCAATCCAAGCTTTAGAATCACATTACAGTTTGTAAATATTCAGTTAAGTCAATATAATAAATCCAGTAACTAGACAGCTTAGACATCAATACTTTCGTGACCTATGAAATGAAGGATAGCTACTCAACATGGAATAAAATTGAACCCAGAGGAGAGCAGTCAAAAGTCAATTCTCATTAGCAGGGACAATGCTCTGCCTTCATACGAGTGAGGTCGAGAAGTCAAGAATAGGCTTACAAAGCAGCTCATTGTGTGGCCAGCATTTTAGGCTTCAGTATCTCAGGCGGTATTATTGGGGTTGTGAGTTGTGTATCAGATGCCGACTATGATGCCATATGTGTACATATTGTGTAATCCATATGCTGCCCCATAGCTCATTATAACTGGCTTATTTCTCCTGTAATTGATCTACAGCTCATAATTACTGCCTTGCTAAAGAAACACAGGATATGTAAATAAAAGATTATCAGAGGTTGGATAAGCGAATTCAGTCACTCATGTCATTTTTTCAATACCATCCGACGTCAAAAAAATTGATTAGGAAACGTCAAGTAGAATTGAGTTATTTGGTTCAGTAATTGGCAGCAGTTGTTTGTGAATTACAGCGAATAAAATGACATCAATTTGCTCTGAATTGGCATATTGCCCAATGGCGCTCTCTCTGGTGTTTTCTCTGCCCTGCTAAGTACGCCACAGGTTCATGTTGTGATCGGGTTCCTATCCCTATATGTGATGTTAGATCAAAGAGGAAATGAAGAGAGGCGGTAAAATCAAGATAAGAAAACCTAGGTAGATCACAGCAAGCCAAGACTACATCCAACATTGTTACCTACACTAATGAGCAAGCCAAAGCGATAGCTGATATATACAATAAGTAGTATTCGAGGTTGGCAAAGGTTCCTAACACTAATTAATTGGAATGACTCACAGCTTGCCAGAAATGTGTGCAAAGAAATAATGGTGGTACCACAACACTAATATTTGCATCTTCACACAATAACTTCAGCATCAGCGTTCAGCAGTTTAGCGCTTATTTATTGAAATCAAATACCAATTTCACGGCTGCTAGCCAACATGTGAGTGATACCAGATAACTCGAGGGATATTCATGCAAATGATTCATTTTCCCTTCTGCCTTGAGCTAGTTAGCTGTTACAACTGTGTATTAGATAATTCACGATTACAAGTTACTTATTGCTACCACTTTTCCCAGGAAATAATCTTGACAATGTACATTAGCGTATAGCTCGTTCAATCCCATGCCCGATTATTTACTGGCTGAAAATTGCCCGTTTGGCAAGGCTTTTTCAACCCGTTAAAGTGGACATGCACATAGAGATCCTGATACAATATTGCAGGCACTAGTGTGCCACTGTATCAGCTTTCTATGTCCCATGCTCTTTGATTTATTAAATAGCGTACTTGATTGTGATTCAATTGCCCATAAGTCGCCAGTGCGGCACACTTTCACTGATGCCTTTGTATACAATCAGTAATTATATTTTGTGCCAATCTGCTTATCGTATAATTAGATATTTTTTTATAATAACCGCCTTTCCTATACCATATACCAAACCATATTCCTATACAACATACCTAACATTTCTCAGATGCATTGGACATTTTGTAATGCTTTAATTACAGTTTCAATGCTATGTAATTTGTCATCAGTTTGGTTTGAGTTCTATGCTGATACTATATTATGGTGCTCGCGTTATCCATTTCAATGATAACCTTGGATTGTATTTTCATCATTTTCATCACTTTTTGATGTATTGAAGGCATAGAAGAATTGGGCGACACAAAAATGATCAAACTATGCAATACCGGTAGTTTGTAGAGTGTAACATTGCTTATGACCATGTTTTAGCCAACGATTCTAGCAATAGTTCCTATTTGAATAACAGAAATTAGAAATGTTACTACTGTACCAGATTAACTAGAGAAACCGCGGCACCAGTAATAGGACGTACCTTGCTAGAGTTAGCGTGATTGTTGAGCTGAGCTATCCAAGTTGTGAGCTCATTCCCTACATCCTGTAGCTGGTCTTCATCACTGTCATACTCCACCTCCATAGATGTGTACATGTGAGCAGCGGCTGAGGCGTCCATACTGTGCCTCCAAGTCACCACAGCACGGTCAGTGACAGCTCTGAATATCCGTCGTCTACAGACACCTTGTCACAGCACTACAGCTCTAATGATGATGAATTAATCCGTTCTTGTGTAACTGTTGATTTCAGCTGCTCAGATCTGATCAGCTAAGAACGTCAAGCACATTCTTTACAATGCAGACCTGTAATTAGATACAAATATCTAGCTACAATACTTCAAATCAAAGTCTGAAAACATGTGACCTCACAAAAGATCTCGATGACAAATACCTGACTGCGGATAGGTTTCACCTGATTTGCGGAAATCGCTTGTCTTTTTTCTTTATCTTTGAATGGTCAAAACAAGAAAATTAACATAAACAAGCAGCAAATTATCCCAACACCTCTGAATCATTATAATAACAGTAAGGCAGTCTTGAGACGGGTTGATTCACCTTTGAGAAGCTCAATTGAAGTGTCATAACAATGGCTCAATTCATGAAAATATTCCCCAGGCTTTCTATTGTGAGATACAAAAACTATGATCCTCATTAATACATTCCTCAATATAGATAATCTATGATCGACCTTGTATAGCAAGCCAAGGCCAATTCTCTGCCAAGCCTCTTGATACGTTCTGTGACGTGAGATGCAAGTATTCGAACCCCTATCATTCTTCAGCACACAAAAGAATTCTCCGTTTTCAGCTTTTCCACCACAAACACGCCATGAGGCGTCATGCAACCTTCCAAAAATGTTATGGCATACTCACGTGATGGGAGTAAAAGACTCCTACCAGTGGAAGACAAAAATTATTGATGCAATGTCCTCCAATCAAGTTCAAGTACCCGAACAAGGTAGCCACTCAAGGCTAACTGTAAACCGTTTCTCCAATAGTGACTGGCATCAGCTACCGGGTATTCATCACATAACTGTATGACGTGACTTAACCCAGGCTTCCACAACCCCTACCGTTTACGTCGACCCTTGTCCCCTAAACTAAGTGTATGAACAAACGCAACACATCGCTTGGCAGGACCGAGATTACACAGGAAGAGCTAGTATTCAGGATTACCCTGGGCGATGAGATATTGCCTGAGACACGAAGGCAGTATCATTCTTGTTATTATTACATCATCAATCAGCGCTTTACAACTAGCTGACAGCACCTTAACACAGCCCTTCAAAGCTATAACATGTGTGCTGTGTGTGTATGAACTATCAGCTCATTTGATATCAATTAGCTAATAAAACTTTCTTTCCATCTCTCATGTCAGGCGAACAGGCAAACCAGCCTGCAAGTCTATCAAACATCACTATTACATCATGACATGAAATGAAAGAGTGTCATTAGGCAGCAGTTAAATGTAGACAAATTGATGACCTTACCGCCGGAACCAATGAACTTAATCTATGTATCCCATCTTATGATCACCAGTGTGAGAAATGAAATATCCTCATAGAAACTAGCGATGACCAATTCAGTAAAGAAGTTGAGAGTGTTGAGGAAACAACTGTCCACGTTTACTGCCAGAATGCTATAAAATTCGAGTTTAAATCCAGGTTCAATGTACAATGTGTGCCAACAACTCAAAGGCTGCTGTTACGAAGTGTGTGCAGGCAATTGTTTCATTTGAGCTAATGACTATAAAACATCAGACAGAATTATGCTGGCGACCAGATGAGCTAAAATGAGGGTAATAGAAGAAACGTAGAGTTGATCAGCTAATTTACAAACTCCACAGCTACAACATCACACACGGTAGAAAATACATACAGGTCTACTATAGTGATCCTATGTGCCAGCAGTATTCCATTCCACCGAGTGATTCATTAGACGTAAACGCAGTTTGATTGTTCAATTAAGAGTTCAATAAACTCTGAGTACTATTGAAGCTGATTATAAAACAAAAATCAAGACTAAACAGACCTACTAAGATTTAACAGCTTGTGATAAAGAGCATTCTGTCTGAGCATAAGTAAACCACTTTTCGGCGCTAATTCACAATAACGGCAGTGTATAATCGAAGAGCAGAGAACTGCAGACCACTATCCATCAGAGTATCTATCCTCAAAGTAAACCAGTAGCAATCCATCTCATTCGAGCCCCATTAAACCTTGACCCGGAAAATCACCTGGCTATAATATTGTTATGCTTGAGTGTTATGCCAGATAAAAAATCTCTGATTCCTGAGCTGACACTTCCTGAACAAATTTCAATCTCTATCGGAAAATAAACACAGAGGAAAGGATCTGCAATTGTAGCTCAGTATAAAACTCTCTGGTGTAATCAGGTTATAAGTAAGCAGAGCACTTGGTATAAAGGTCAAATCTAGCAGAACCTGGCAGCATAGTCTGCAAAAAATACAACAGCAGCTTATATCTCAGAAAACCAGCATCATTACAGCATAAAAAAGGAGACAAAAATAGATTTAGAACTGGGTAGCAATGGCACTCAGAAAACCGGGTCTCAAACTAGAGTAGGTGTAATAGAATACATGCAGGCACGAAGATAAAATATGAAGCAGGTGTTCTCAAAAGCCACTCCAACTCCCAAGTATAAGCAAGAGAGCAATTACAACTGGAATTTAGTATAGTTACACCTATTACTCCTTGGTTACACCAGCTATAGAAGGTAGTACTCATGAATAGGCAAGGCAGGTAGGCGGAAAAGGGAGAAAACTCACATTAGCTTGTGTACAGACAGATACCTCAGGGAGCATCACCCAACAGCATTCCAATCACCTCTACATAGCTAAGAATGCAAATAAACAAACACTTCCCAACTCATACCCATTAGGCTGTAATGGAATATCTAAGTGCAGACAAACAAATTGAATATATCCCAGAGGGGATCAAACTGGATACAAATATGAATAAAGTGTTCGAATTAAACCGGCAAGAAAGAGAAATATGTCATCTCCTCTCACTCTATCCGAGCAAGAATAGTGAAAAATACAAATTATAACACTTGAGACGAGATGGCTCGCCTTGCAGTTTCAATCAATAGGCTAATTCAGGAGTAAAATCTCTGACAAATTATTGCTGCAGGTCGCTAAGCGGCAATCGATGGCAGCATTACTATTTCCATGTCAATGTTGACATATCAGACTGCTGTCGGCAGTTGGCTAAATAAATGAATTGATCTGAGACATACTTTTGGCCTTGCCAAGCATTCCATGCATGAAACAAAATTGTCTCTCAGGGGATGTGAAACATTTACTCAAACAACAGTAATCCAGCAACAACTGTTAACAAACATTTGCAGCAAATTAGCCAAAAAGAGATAACCGCTAATGCTGAGCCAGCAAAAGTCATGTATGTCAAAACGGCATATACTGTAGTAAAATAATTCTATTCCTTCCCTCTAGCTATAGAAAGTAAACTCATGTAAAAACCGAGAAGTGACAATTTTTAGCAGTCAGAACTCCATAAACACAATGTACATGTATACACTGCCTACACTACTTGTATACAAATATACCGCAACCATTGACTTATTATGGACCGCAACACAAGTTTAGTCCGCGCTATACTTTTACAACAGAAATAGATTGAAAGGTTTCCTGATATTTCACCTCGCTTTCACCTGACATTCTGAGAGCTATCAGCTATACATGTTGCGCATACTGTGTATACGTGTCAGCAGACAGCCCCTCAAACAGATCAAGTCCCCTGAAGAGAGAAAAGCTTGAGATCTGTGTCAGCAGTGTGCCTCAGTATAATCAGCACTATAATAGCTGACGTATTGTTGTCTCACTGCCTCTAAGTAAACATCTCAAGAATAAGACAAGCATACACGAAATCATAGAAAACAATAGAAAGTATGTAAAGCCCCACAATTAATCTGTTAAGAAGGTGGAAAGCCGATCAAGTAAAGTGAATTAATCAGTGTGCAGTCATCACGTTAATATAATACACTCTCCATTTCATGATAAGTCAACTCATAAACTATTCAAAGGATAGCTTGGCCACTCATGTAATAACCCCAAACCCAAACTTCAGCTGAAACAATAGCACCGGAACAATACCCTCATCAATTATGAGCTTGAATTTTTTTGTGTAAACCAGACTGAATAAAAACTTGATAGTGTTACAGCGTTTGAAACTGAGTACATGAAATTATCCATGTATGCAGTCTACACAGGTAACTCAGAACGACATAATACCAACTCCTAGCCTGAGGCAGCCAAACCAAACAGCTCAACTTTCAAAATAATGACAAACACTTATAACGATAATTAGGCTTAATTTGGTTACATACCAATTTGGATCTAATTAGAGATTGAAGATTGAAACCGATGTCATAACACGGTTGATTATTACTCCTACGGAATGATCTAGCATGTCAAAGCGGAGAAATTTGTTTCTTTGCTTTGAGCTATTACCTACCTACCACCATTCTATAACAGCAGACAGACAAGGGACAGAAACGGGCGTAGGTCAATAATGAGATAATTACAGAGTAGTTGGAGGTTGCTGACCATAGCAGATTCCGTCAAATAGGCAATGAAATTCCAGACATGTCCAAGATACCAGTTAAAATTTTAAGCACCAAAGTGCTAAAGTCTATAATTACAAGAGATCACCAACCTGATAACAATTATCACACCAACAGCGTTCCTCCACCTGACCCTCCTGTAACAGCTTCTATAAATACCACAAATACAGTACTGTCTCATGAATACTGTGTGACAGTGTCTAAACACTGCGATCACCTGTACGACACAAAGATATCTTTGTGTTGAAACCACTCACTTCAACACTGCCTTGTGCACACATATAGAATAACACTTGATACAACAAAGAGTTTTTTTACTCAAATAAAGGTGATGTAAGCAAAGAAAGAAATACTAATACACCACTTGAATAATCTGAGCCAGAGCCTTCCGATCTGAGCGTTTCTTATTATCCCAACTTGTTCACCAAAATACCACACTGGACACTAAGTCAATACTTGACCATTGTTCCAGATAAGCCAATGACTCTCGTTGCAAAACATCATGTTGCCAAGATAAATACTTTTCTGCAAACATTTTCAAAAAGGAATTGCTCCGTATTTATGAGAGTGCAGCCCGTAGTCTAAATGAAGACAAGAGTACCCTATTGTAAGATAGCATGCTCCAAAATCAGCAGCAAAGAAGACGCAATTAAAGCAGCATTAGTGAATATAACTAAAATAAATACTCATAGCAATGATAATAATGACAATCCCACGATCCTCATATATACATTTAGGTATGTTTATGAGTTTTAACCACAAATAACGTATTAATGTTTGAATCTGAAAGCATAACTTACCTGTAAAGATATCACCCTGAGCGATGCTTATGTCTGTATAACCCTCAGTCTGTATGCTGACTAGTCTCTCCATAATATATATCCCCGTAAAAATCAATAGCAATCATTATTAGCTAGCTTTCCTGAGTGTGTGTGCATATACTACAGGCACTGTAAATAATAATACACGCAACTAAACAGTACCTAGGCAATAAACCCCCAGCCACGTCCAGTTATTATAGCATGAGTCATTAGAATCGATGATTACTCCTCTGGGGTTTCACAAGAGTGTTTCTACTAAGTGTTACAATCGGTGTGACAGTTAGACACTAATAATCCATGAATCAAAAATAGCACTTGAATTAGTATAAGTGAATTTTCCATTACATGCACAGGATTTTCTCACAAATTTCCATTTCCATTGAACTCAGTGCCCTGAGATGGACTGAGAGTATATGTTTTATATATATACAGAGTACAACAGATTCAAGAACTGGAATAGCGGCAGCATCACTATCTTTTCATAACAGCAACAACCAGGGTAATAATTCTATGACCCACCGCATCAACCATCAGTAGTTTTGGCGGTTTAGTGTGACATGGGCAAGGAGTATTACTCCTTGATATAGGTATGGCAGCCAAACCAATACTGAACAATTAAATAAGGCAACAAGTAATTAATACAGTAATTGTCAAATATTAATGATCAAAGCATCAACCTATAAACACATAAACGACATGATACATGGAAAGCAGAAAAAATTTTCAGTTATAAGTGATTCTGTACTCTGTATTTTCTAGACCCAGCCTGTTCGTAGTGAGAACATATACCAGTAAAATTGTCAACCTCCCTTACTGTGAATGATCATGTTCCACCAGCGATGGGTACAGGGAGTTATAATCATTACAATCAAGCAAGTTTGAGGCATACAACTGTGGCAGGCTAGAGAGCACTTTGCACATTTTAAATGATTTCAGGACAAGAGTTGCCTTAACATACCAAATGATAGCATAACTCCTATCTACATTTTCTAATTCATCCAGGGTGATTCAACTATGAGATAAAAGTTACTTTTTGGATTTAATTCCATGAGAGATGATTATTATCTCATTGCTAAACTCAAGGACATACAACCCTCCATTTCGCTCTCCATGTTATTTAAATACAGCACATTTTCATGGTGAATTCGATAGTATGCCATTCAAATGACATCCCTTGTATCCCATTGAAGAGTAAAACATGAGGATAAATAGCTGTCAATATAATAAAAAAATTGATTAGTTGATGGAAAGATTAATTCAAGCTCAACCCAGTTTGAAAATTAAAACGAGTGACCTTTCATATCCAAGTCCAACTTACACTTTCCTGATAGTTCAGCAGAGTTGGATTAGCTGAGGTTGTCTTTCGATCAAAAAATGGCAGGCTAAGATTGTTTGCAGATTACATTTCCAATAACAACAACAAGGCTCGTTATCTACTCGCTCAGAATGATAGCATACATTCTTTCAAATGTTCCCATTAAGTTTACCTTACCTGCAATTTTTACCTGCAAAGGGGTAGCCTGTACCAAGCCTTCTGTTGGTGATTGCTTTGTGATCACAAAGGAATCACCAACAGAAGGATTGGTACAGGCTAGCAAAGGGGTAACCGCTACACATTTTTTGATAAATCATTACCCTTAGTTATGAATACCTGTACTCTTGAGAGACAGTACCTATACAAGTATGTATATATAATTCAATCAATTTATTGGTAATACAGATAAACAAGCCAACTTGCAATGGTAACAGCAGGCTATACTCAGACCAGCATCG
>ERZ1740056.220-NODE-220-length-9921-cov-7.045713_pt1 | contig 9921 bp, 5 predicted proteins | sample MGYA00581746_ERZ1740056 | MGnify/ENA primary metagenome ERZ1740056 (study PRJEB43018, sample SAMN04849745) | marine metagenome | isolation source: floating plastic debris | place: Pacific Ocean | collected 2008-09-01 | study: EMG produced TPA metagenomics assembly of...
AATTGTTATCACAGTCAGTTAGTAGTGTGTCAGGAGTGAATGGAAGGGGTGATCTGCTCTTTTATCAACCCAAGTTTGCCTAAGTGTTCCTTTACAAATAACTAGCTTTTGAGTAACATAAGCTTTGCCAATTATTCTCTCACGTCATGATATTCCTCAGGCCAAGAAATAGTCAAAAATGACCACATAACTTTGATTTCTATTTTGGATTCTAAGAGTTTGCTTGGCATTCTTTGATTAAGCCATGATTGTGGCTTCATCCTGTACTAATTGGATTGAAAGTGCAGAACTTATTAACCAGTTGATGCCTCAATTCCAATCTTGGCCTAGACCTAAATCAGTCGCCAATCTTCGCCACGCACCACAGAAAAATGAATATGCAGGTTATTTGAATCATTATTTTATTATTATTTACAAGAACAAGATCATGATAAACTTTCTCGATATAGGCACAAAATTCTGATATATTAATAGAAGAATTGAATAGAAGATTACATAATCTACATGGATACGTCGCTAGAGCCGCCTTGTATTGATAATGAAAATAACCCTAAAACAACAGGAGTGCTGCTCCCAGCACGCTACTATTACAATGATACAATTAAAAATTCAATGTGTGTACCTGTGTACCTGGTTAACATCATGACATGAGCATATTTAACCAATAAGCTGACTGAATAATTACTTCTACAACAGTGAACTAAGCCAGCTTTAGTCCGACACAAATGCTGCCAGTAGAGAAAAGGTAGCAAAATGATTTGAAAATGGAAGTTCAAGTTGGACAAACCTTTGGTTATTCACAATCCAAAGTCGTATGGTTCACAACATTATGATAAGCAAGTATTAGAATGAGTCAATAAATAACAGCACTAATGCTTGAGCCCTAATTAAGAACAAAACATCATCAATAATAATATAAAAATACTAAACAGTTACCTGAACCTGGCACAAAAAAATCTCTCTATCAAGCTAATGGGCTACCAGAGCCCGTATACACCTCAGAAAAAAAGTCACAGGAAAAAGACACAAAAATCAGCAATAATGACAATAATTTACATCATCGCTTCACAATGCATGTTGAACAGTTTCACACACCGTGTTGACAGGCGCCCAACAATGTACATGGCGGGGCACAGTTTCATCTGATTTCCGCAATGATGTTACAATGTAATGATACAAAAATATAGACATGACTGATGAATGGCAAGGCTCTAGGACCATATCACCTCGCGTCACACTTCAATACACAAACATTAAAATGTACTTTTATTAGTGGTAATGGCATCATTATCAGCAATGAGAACTCTTCATACATGGCTTGATGGACAGTTAATTTGTTCCTCATAATAACAAAAAAAAATTGATGAGAAAAAGTAAGGAGACAATTATCACTAAATTGGCAGTCTTGGGCTTTCAAAGATTATGGATAGAGTAATATTTTGTTATTTTGGCTGCAAGTCCTTCGTCCTTCCTCTTCAATATGACTAGATTATCAGTAGTTAGAGTAGCCGCGCTAACAGCCTCTCGTTATGTATGCGATATGTAGCCACGCACACATCATACTGCGGCTGTTGTGTCTTTTAATGTCACATCATCATTGAAATGTCTGTCCACTGTCTGTCACAGATTATGACAGCTGTGACATTGTTGACTGTCACAGATTATGACAGCTGTGACTCTTTTGAGTCTGGAGGGAAGAATAAGATGACTAGCTGACACACTCTGTGGCTCCATACATACGACTCGCCTTTTTATTCATGGTCGCCATGATCTGTGTTGATTTCTGGAAGGCGTCTAAAATCTCTTCTTTCCATTGCACTAACAATATCCGATCCTACATCGCATCAAAAAGCAAAGAGACTTAATAAATGGTATCAAAATAATTGTCTCCACTCCAAAATGTTTAGTCCACAGTTAAAACATTTTGAGGATTGGGTTTCAACATTGAGCTGCGGTAACAGGGGCACATTGTATCATTTGGTCAACTCCAGATTTGGGTTGTGAAAAATTACAAAAAGGCAATATTTACCCATAGTAAGGCTTAGAATAGGGTAAAATATCTGGAAAAGTTACAAAATCCAACTCCAGACTAGCTCAGACATAGGCATATAATAGCTTATTTGTCTACGAGCTCAGATTTCAATCATCAACCCCAGCTAATCTGAAGTCCTCAATACGTCCCTGTGAGGGAACCGCTGATACTCAAAATCAAGCTAGTTTCAACAACCAGAGTCAGACTATAACGTCTTTAATGATAATATAATTGGTAAAAGAAATTTGACAGGCTCTCACTAACTATTTTCATAAAAAATACTTGTAGTAAGATAACTAAATTTGTAAAACTTGAATTTGGTTTGAGTAAAGGTTTTACAACCATGAAAATGGAACCTGACTAACACTAACTCAATGCTTTTGTACTAGCTTACATCTATAATGCTTCTGAATAAATGTACATGAACTCACAGCTGATGTGATGTGAATTCGTTGATCATTGTTCTTGAGATGGATAAGTATACAGTCGACTTTGTTCATCTTTTGAAAATCATGCCACACCTCCTTTATATCCAGCATTGATATCAACTAGAATGGAATACAAAACAGATGTTAAAGATGTTCCACCACGTTACGGATGTTACACTACAAATAATCTGCTTTTTGTACCCTAATTCAAGTTTCTGGTGAGTGGGAACACATCTACTGATATTTCCAGGGGTGAGAAACAGAACCAATAGATATTTCTGGTAGGTGTGAGATAACTGTTGGCACAAATGTAAATTAATAACGATGATTATTCCGATAATATATTTCAGGTATCGGCATGACATGATATCAGTCTGATATTATCCCAAGCAGACTGTATTCCATTTAGTCCTATTGACTGTAAACTCATATACAGCCCAGGGGAACCAATCATGACATGGTAGTGGCAGTAACAACAAACAGCAATGAAATATATGAGTTGATTTATGTCCCACTCCATATACTTTGATAGTACCTCTAAGCGGCAGACCTGTGTGACCTGGTCCAAAAGGACCTTTAGGTCAGTCTGAGCTTTTGAGGCTCTTCACAGGCAGAATTTGAACCATAGACCAGCTGACCTGCAACTTGGCTAGCCAAACCCTACGCCAAATTGACCAAATGTGTCTTCCTCTGAATGCATTGTTAGAGCGCAAACAGATATTATAATAACTATGTAAATATAATTAGGAGTTGTCCGCTCTTCTGAATTTTGTTGCGTCGGACCAATGAACTTCCCCTTTTGTCGGATTAAGAAGGGCATTACGTGAGTTCAGCAAGCCACAGCACAAGGTAGGGTCATGTTAGTTTTTGGATGAAAATACTTCGTGGCTCATTTTTGGAACGTCTATTACGTCCAATCAAATCGGGTGGAAAACTTCAATGAGCACCAATAGCTGCTACACTTATAACACATACCTCAACACCTGTTCTGCGGTTGATTTGACCATCAGACTTCTTAATGTAGAATTCTAGTCTGTTGGGATACAATTTGAGATGCGTTTTCTGCCATGTTTGTAAGAATGAGTTACCAAGTTTAGACACCTCACCCTCCACTATACAATCTGTCTGTCCGTCTGAAACACATTGATAGCAAGGTGGTGTAATCGCTGTGAGATAATCAATAGAACCTGTTCTTATATAAAAGGGTTTCTTGCTTCACATGTCACTTGATTTGATGAAATGTTGAATCAATGAACGACAATCCACAAAAAAATCTAAAAACTTAGAATTTCACAGGGCTGAAATTGTAAAGTGTTAGTCTAGTTCCATTTCACATTATCATGGCATTCTGATCTAAAACCTCAGAAGCGCTTTACATATGTTTTTGGGAAGTTGAAGTTGAAGCAATCGAGGTCTTGCTAACACTTTACTTATTGATAGCTTATTAGTAATTGGTAATCCAGATATTTATCCCAGAGTATTTATCATTGGTGAGTTTTTGATTGCCAATAAAATGTCAGATGTTAAAGAACATAGATGTCTCCCTGCACATAAAACACAACAATTGACAGCAAACAATGACTTCATAATGTTTTATCATGAAACAATCCTGACAAAGCTCACAACAATCATATAACTGTATGTACATCATACTTCATACTGCAACCAAAGCCATGACAATGTAAAGTGTGGAAACAGTAGGAACAGGTAAAGATTGATTGAATCATAAAATACAACATACTAACTATAATAGGCATCTATAATGGTTAAAAGTGATTATATTTGATTATCATTTATACCAATTAATTTAATGATTGAGAATTATATTAACATGTATATAAAGTCATAATTTGCTCATGAATATAACGTACCGACATGGTGCTCATCATCGATATTTCTTCTCCGTCTGTCCGTGTCGGCGTTTATAGCATCAAACACCGTCTCCGATACCTCATGTTGCCATCTCTCAGACACAATCATGTTGAAATCTTTATATTGATCCTGATCTTGCTCAGATAGCTGTCAACAAACACCATAATACGTATGTACAGTAATACGTAAAACTGGAAAACTCTGATTGCAACATGGAAAAATTATGATTTATGAATCGGAACTACTAAACGAATCTACACTCTACACACGATCAAATAGTCAAGGAATATATAAGGTTGTCATCACACAAGTCTGAGACAAATAGAATGGAAGCAGATTTTCATGTGACAACTAGCAGAAAATAATCCACACACCTTTATTCCTTTTGTGTCTTCCTCATCAAATGAGCCGATATCAAACGCATCTGCTGCGTTCACTTCACCGCGAGGCGGGATTATGGGGGGAGTAAATTTCTGTAGATATACTAGCTGCCAGTCTGTGCCATTGAAGAACGCGTGTTCTTTTACTTCAGAAGCACTGACAGATAATGAGACAAAGTAAAATGACAATATGCTAGAGACAATTTTTTTGTCAATCTAAGTTTGGAGTTATCCACCTCCTGAAATTAAAACGCAACTCCAAAAAAGTGTATAATGATTTAAACTTGCCGACTCACAATTAACATCTGACAGCCCATGCATTCTTCTAATCAAACAGAATTGTGTCTAACTTAATAATTTAGTTTAAGTTTTGCATAGACGTAACAACATTGCACATTTATGATGCTACCACCAGATAAAAACTATGTAAATCGAGGACAGTAAACAACATACCCACGACCTTGGCATCCCAGTCGTTGGCTTACTTCTCGCTTCAACAATCCATGTAAAAGAGATTTCATTTCATCTGAAAGACTATCTGGAAGTTCCACATCCTAGAATTTAAGAGAAAAACCAGAGGTAGTTAGACAGTAACGCAACGCAGAAACAAATCAACAGTGGAGTTCAATATTATTTCTTCATTTTGGCAAATTAACAACACTGTAAGAATTGAACGCCATCACAAGTATTAACTGAAACACTTTATACAGTTCTGAAAAATTGCAAGCATTTTCAAAACTTTGTATACGTGTTAATGTTTGATCACTTCAGAGTTATTTAATACGCCCATAGCAGACCTGTTAGTTTTATATTGTGAGTGGAACAGGCAAACTCATGAGGGGAACTTACAGGTTTTACTCAAATCAAACTAAAAAGACTAGTTTCATAGCAACAATAACAAAAACTAAAAACCATAAACCAACACTGTTACTGAACAAAACAGCTTTACATACCTCCCAAACTTCAGGCTAAACTCAGTTAATTTTCAAAGTGATATTAATTCTATAATAGGTGGGCAGGGTTGGACATTTGCTAATATAAATGTTCATAAGTGAAAATAATGATTCTAAGATGAAAGTATTTTACAGCAATACATTCTCTAAGCAGCCATCTATATCTCTACCTACCGGTAGGAATGCACAATTGTTAGCCATATGAACGGAAAGATGCTACGATGCCAATTCTTCATTAAACCTTAATGTCTCTGAAATGAGTTTGGTCACGAAGTCTCGGCTACCTGGTTTGGTAAGAGGTGAAATGAGTAAGGGCAATTTGGCGGAATGGAAATGAGTTGGGACAACTACACTCCCGAACGACACACATTTTGTTCAAAAACATTTCCAGAATCACCGCTAATGTTCGAATCAGTTTGAAAGTCAAATACCCAGCAGACAATATTTATGACACATCTACATGTACATAGCAATGGTGTCAACTACAAATCAATATAAATTAATATTTAAAAGTGATTTTATAAAGGCTGGAAACTACGATAGACCATCTACAGTTATTGCACTACTAATTACAGCTCTAAGAAAATGAAGAAGACAGAAATAACATGACACATTATTGCTGGAAGAATATACGGGAAGTTGTCTTACCGCTGTCATTGTCATCCTGTCTATTTCATGCTTGTCTTTAGTTTTGTGAGGTCGGAATGGACTGTGACCTTTCAGCAGTTTGTACAACATACAGCCAAATGAGAACCAGTCAGCACTGGCATCATAAGCCTGACCCTTATTGAGCACCTCTGGTGCCATGTAGCCGTGTGTTCCACTGAAATAGCAAATCCATAAACAACGCTTGATAACAGGTCCAAACACAAGGCGACGAAATTAAATAAGAGTGTGGGTTTTAATCAATGAGAATTACAGATCCGGCGATAACCACAGCTTACGTCAATTATTGCTACACAACAAGCAGCCCACCAACACTGAGGTGGCATCTAGATCTTAGTTTCTAACTCCTCCATATGATCAAGGTGTGAATGTTTGGTATAATTTCTCAGCTTGAGTACAGCCAATTATAGAGCTGAGGAAATCTAAAGTATAACAGCATTAAAGTTGTCATTATTGGTTGACACTACCATTAGCAACCATTAATAATCCCATACCTTCAAGCGGTTTGGGCCACCCTATTCTGGGACAAGCTCTCTGTGTGCTTTGGAGTGTGACGGAGAGCCTGTACCAGGCTAGGGCCAGCCTGCCATCTTGGACCAGCCAAATCCACATTATTTATTTCCCGCAAATATCACTGTACACTGTACTTACACACTGGCGTGAGGTTTCTTTTTTGAGAAGTCATGAGCTAAACCTAGATCTGAAATTCTAACATGTCCATTCTCATCCAATAAAATATTAGCTGGCTGCAAAAATGAACAAATTCCAATGTTGTAAATGAGCAAAAATAAATGACCTTTTTCAACCACATAAGTGTATGAAGGCTTCCATGAGGCAAATCACTTTTTGCACGTACTTTCAGGTGGTATGAGGACGTCACAGCAAAAAATGTAAGCACTTATAAACAAAAAACAACCAGGAAAAGAAGGAATAGAGGAAATGCAGTTTAACTAATCAACCATCATGCACCACAAATCCTGCCCATAAAGCTAATCCCCTGCCAAGAGTGAGACTTTCTGAGCTTTTTGACTGCAATACCAGTATTACTGGTAATGCACTGCTGACAGGATATCCGTTGATTCCGTTGAGATGATGTCTGATGAATATTTGATCCTACAACACCTGTATATTTTCTAGAGGCCCAAATGGGGCACGTTAAAGTTACCTTCTCATTTTTTCTCGTATCAACCAATCACCTAATTGTCTTTTTTACTATGTAAGAGAGGGCAAATCAAAATTAGACACACTAAGAGATAAGAATCATTAGTAAATTCCGATGAACAAGAAGATACATATACATGTGTGTTATTTGCAGGATACCTGATGTTTACAGAGCGCACTAAATCCCAACTCTAAACTCTCAAGACTTTCAAAAAGCCCAGGTCCATGACTCAGTCTTACCTTCAAATCTCTATATACTATGTTTCGACTGTGCATATGTTCTAATCCAAGCACAATTTCTGATGCGTAAAAGCGAACTTGCTTTTCACTGAATAGTCCATGTTGCGACAAATGATAGTGTAAGTCGCCACCGTTCATGAGGTCCAGTATAAAACATAACTTTTCGGGCGTTTGAAACGCATACGTCATACACACTATGAAAGGGCAGCCTTCCTACAAGAAAAAACAGAAAACTTCAAAAATAAAGTATGCACAACAGTGAATTTAATAGTTGCTTGTTCGCAAAAACCAACGATGTGGAAATAACAAGCAGCAAGGACAGTCAGTCAAAAGGACAGTCCACAGTTATTTCAAGGTGAAAAGTATTGGTCCAAGGTCAATATGAGACAATTGCAAACACAGCGTCGCTTCATGAGGCTCAATTACACCGACTGGTGGATTTAGTGTATAAAAATGATACTTTTGGGACTGAGGATTAAAGGCTGCATTAGTTAGTAATAGTTCTCAAACAACAGTCAGGATGTATTCTACGAGTCCGCTTGTTATGGCAAACAGTTAGTTCAGGTCTAATTAATCAATTTAAGTTGTTATCATTACCCAAGCCTACACATACAACCTACATGGTTTTTGTTATAAAATTGATGTGCAGTAAGTTGCAGCCATGAAGGCTTGTGTGGGGTTTCCCACCCAATTAATTCTGCTAATGGCCTCGGCAAAGTTCAAACAATTTCATATGACCAGCGTTGCTAGAGGCTGTAAAACTGCCAGGGTTCTGCAGAGTATTTGCTGATCAAACACACAGCCAATGTAACCTGGTATATATGACATACGCTGATGTAAGTACATGTAGTGCCTGCGTCATTAGAGGAAAGGATGGTCTTTCTGAGAAGGCGCTAGAGGGAGATTGACTTTATATTTTTGATTACCGCTCAAACACCGAACCAACCTATCAAATTCTGTATTCAGTCACCACTTTGACCTATCGAGGTTTGAGGTAGCCTTTGGTGGGTGGATGGCATTACAAAACACTGCACTTGACCAAAAGTACATGCATGCCTGGAGGATGCACCAATACTCCGATGGGGGATGTCAAGAGATCAGTATTGCATCACAGTTGATAGCTTAGGTAGTGCACTACAGAAAGTCAATTCATCACAATCTTCTATGTGGCAATATACATACAAGAACTCTAAAAGTCAATTTAGGTATTCTCTTTCAGCCGCCATGTCAGTATGATGAGGGCCAAAACAATTTAATTACCCATACGATAACGCGGACTGAGAGCTCCGTCAAGCAGCTAGACTCAAACAGCCAGCCTCCCTCATCCAACAGACATAAACAACATGTACACTTAGACTGACTCTCAGTCTCAGTCCTTCCTGCTGGGTTTGTTGGGATTTTCCCCGTCCCACCCCAACCCAACAGAAAGGACTGAGAGTCAGAGTAATGTACACTCTAGTTCTGGCACCATTGATATAACAACTAACTTTAACCCCAAATATTGATTGTGATGAGTGCGTTTCTTCATTCAGCAACTAGTTACAGCCCACAAACTAGAACACTGCCCAACAGTGTCAATGACCATTCAGAATGTTGGCTTCTAGGAAATTGGTTTGATTAGACAAATTAGCGGCTCCATGATGTATGAAAACCACGTAGCTGTATTGTAATGCTTTGATGACACATTGAGGACAGCACTAACTTACCCCGGTGCTGACCAATGAGAGCATTATCCTCTCATTGGTCGCAAGAGATTCTCCGTTTTTCATCTTTATTCGTTTTTTATCCAGGCATTTCATGGCATACCTACACAATACAAAAGGTTGTAAAAGTAAAACAAGGTACACGCATACCAGCATCAGCGTTTTAATCTTTGCATATTTTATTTAGTAGGCTACATAGCATTGCCAGCATTCAACGAAACTAAGTGTCACATAGCTAGCTTATACTTCATGAACTAAAAATGTTGGACAAACATTAATAACTCTAGTTTTTGATGACTCTATGAGGGGTGAATGAATAACCTTACCATGTGGTTACTTATGGGCCACTAATGACAATATGTAAATATTTCAAGTTCATCACTCTGTTCATTTGGTCAACAGTTGGCCATCCAAACCGGCGATGTATGGAATGCTTCCTTGAAATGTTGCACATAAATCCTGTCAATTTCCCTGTGCCAAGTTTTA